>ERZ1026890.293-NODE-293-length-36214-cov-27.855029_pt1 | contig 36214 bp, 36 predicted proteins | sample MGYA00380175_ERZ1026890 | MGnify/ENA primary metagenome ERZ1026890 (study PRJEB33269, sample SAMEA4719811) | human gut metagenome | biome: human-associated habitat; feature: organic feature; material: feces | place: Cameroon | collected 2013-10 ...
TGTAAAGACGGTGACGTCAAAGCCGAGCAGTACTAATTGCCCGAGACTTTCTTCACAAGTAGTCGTGCTTTCAGTTGTTGCACATTTAACAACAAGTTTTGCTATATCAACGTGTCTAACCCTATTTTAGGCGGTTATTGCGGCGGTGTCCCACCTCTTCCCATTCCGAACAGAGAAGTTAAACCCGTTTGCGCCGATGGTACTGCAATGCAATGCGGGAGAGTAGGTGGCTGCCTTCTTTTACTTGAGGTCTTCAGAGTCTAACGACTTTGGAGACCTTTTTTTGTGTTTCACTCTTGACAACGCTTGCGCCAGATTGTGGATCTTTGCAACCGTTTTTGGTTAGCTCGGTCTTATCATGAGCAAGCGTTCTTTGACTTGTTTACATATTTAATATATAAGTTTCCCTTTTCCGCCGATTATTTCTTAACTTTGCATTATATATAAAAACTGATCTACTACGATTTTTTTAATGTTATAATGTATTTTATCAAATTTATAAACAGATCTTTCTTTGATAGTCTTATCTTGCCATTGACACGGATATGTTGCGGACTAATCTGTCGTATTGTGGCGTCAATGCTGCTGCTGCTTGTCCTATGCGTACCCGTAAGCGCCGATGTTCCTCCATTGTTGCCAATGCCCCAGAAGGTGAGCATGACTGACAAGTGGGTCACGGCTGACAGGGATGTATGCTTTACGAAGGTGGACCGAGTGGAAGGTGCTGAGTCGCAGGACGAGGCATACCGTTTGGTTGTTGACAAGCATAATGTTAATATTTACGCTACCGGTGATGCCGGACTGTTCCGTGCCAAGCAGACGCTGGAGCAGCTTACAACCGAACGTAAAGGCAAGAAATGTGTTCCTGTCTGTGACATCACCGACTGGCCTGCATTCCGTGTACGTGGATTTATGCACGACATCGGACGCAGCTTCATACCGATGGACGAACTTAAGAAGGAGATTGAGCTATTAAGCCGTTTCAAGATAAACGTCTTCCACTGGCATCTTACAGAAAATCAGGCTTGGCGTCTGGAGAGCAAGCTTTATCCGATGCTTAATGCACCTGAGAATATGGAGCGCGACAAGGGAAGATATTACACGCTTGAGGAGGCGCGTCAGCTGGCGGAGTTCTGCCGTGAGCATTATGTGACGCTTATCCCCGAGATAGACATGCCTGGTCATAGTGCAGCCTTTGAGCGTACCTTCGGTTTCAGCATGCAGACGGTGGAAGGCAAGCGCATAATGAAGGATTTGTTGGCTGAAGCGTGTGACGCTCTGGACGTGCCTTACATTCATATAGGTACGGACGAGGTGCAGTTCACCGACTCTACTTTTGTGCCTGAGATGGTGGCTTTCGTCCGTTCTAAAGGAAAGAAAGCCATCTCATGGAATCCCGGATGGCACTATGAGAATGGCGAGATAGACATGACGCAGTTGTGGAGTTATCGTGGCAAGGCTCAACCGGGCATCCCTGCCATTGACTGCCGCTTCCACTATGCCAACCACTTCGACAATTACGCTGACCTTGTGGCACTCTTCAACAGTAGGATTCTCGATCAGCCAAAGGGTAATGACGACATAGCCGGCTGCATCGTGGCGTTCTGGAACGACCGCTACATTGACAACACCCGACAGCTGCTTGACGAAAACAATTTCTATCCCTATATGCTTACGCTTGCCGAGAGAGCATGGCGAGGCGGGGGCACCTGTTACTTCAACGGAAAAGGCACGCTCCTTTGGAACGATGAGCCTGAGCAGAAGGCTGCCTTTGCCGAATTTGAGAACCGTATGCTGTGGCATAAAGACCACACGCTGAAGGGAGAACCTTTCTCTTACTGTCGTCAGACTGATGCACAGTGGCGTATCACCGATGCATTCCCGAACGAAGGCAACCTGGCCCGATCTTTCCCTCCTGAGGAACATCTTTCCGCAGACGGAGGTCCTAAGGCAGACCGCACTTCTTATGAGTATGAAGGCAAAACGTACGGCTCTGGTACGGTGACCGGCAACGGCATTTATCTGCGCCACGTGTGGGGAACTCTCGTCCCCGGTTTCTACGCCAATCCTGAGGAGAACCATACGGCTTACGCCACGCGCTGGGTTTACTCAAAGAAGGCACGTACAGCCAAGCTGAGCCTTGAGTTCTATAACTATAGCCGTTCGGAAAGCGACCTTCCGCCGCGCCAGGGAACATGGGACTATAAGTGCAGTCGTGCCTGGATAAACGGCGAGGAGATAATGCCACCGGTATGGGCGAACACCAATACCGAACGCAGTAACGAACTGCCATTGCGTAATGAGAACTGCGTTTCGCGACCACCCGTGGAGATAAAGCTCCAGAAGGGTTGGAACAAGATTGTGCTGAAGTTGCCCGTCGGAAAGTTTACGTCTAAGGAGACCCGTCTCGTGAAATGGATGTTCTCAGCGACGTTGTGCGAATAAGAGAAATAAGAATATTATAAACTAAATACTTTATTGTTATGATAGTATCAGATATTAGAGAGAGCGCCCGCATAGAGTCGCTCCATCCCTTGTTTAAGACAGTCTTCGACTATGTTAAGAGTCATGACCTTCTCAACGAACCTTGTGGCCGCATAGAGCTTGACGGCGACCGACTGTTCATCAATAACGTCAATCCTGAATGTGTAGCGGCAGAGCAGCAGGTACTCGAGGTGCACCATCAGTATATTGACATCCACATCCTCCTTGAGGGTGAGGAGACAATAGGCTGGAAGCCGATAGAAGACTGCTCCAACCTCACAAAGCCCTACGACGCAGAAGCAGACTGCGCTCTTTACACCGAGCCTGCATCCGCTTACGTAAAGCTTCGTCCCGGTCAGTTCATGATAGTCTGGCCTGAGGATCCGCATGCACCGGTGATAGGCGAGGGAAAGATTCGCAAGCTCATCGTGAAAGTGAAGCTCTAAGCAGTAGATCTGACAGAAACGACTATAATAGAAAACAGCCACGGCATAGGTTTTATCCCTATACCGTGGCTGTTTCTGTTTTATATAATGTCTAACACATTATTCCATCAGATCCTCTCCGAGGTGCGTGGTCTGTTCGCGTTCCATGCGCTCCACCACCTCACGCGGCTTTGTGGCGTAGGTTATCATGCGGATGGAGTCGTTGTAGCTGACGTATTTCCACAGCCAGTTGAGCAGCACCATCATCTTGTTCTTAACGCCAAGGATGGAACGAAGGTGAACAACGAGCCACAGAATCCATGCGATGAAGCCTTGGCTGTGGAACTTGCCGATCTCCACAACAGCCTTGTTACGTCCAATAGTGGCCATCGAACCAAGGTTATTGTATTTGAACGGAGTAAGGCTATTGTCGTCGCCATGTCCTTCGTTTATTCGCTTGATGTTCTTGGCGAGATTCTTTGCCTGCTGTATTGCCACCTGAGCCACCTGCGGATGTCCGTTAGGATAGGCTGGATCAGTGGTCTGAAGACACTGGTCGCCGATGGCAAACACGTCGTCCAGTCCCGGAATACGATTGAATTGGTCTACCTTGAAGCGGAAGCCTCGTCCTAAATGATCTTCGCTGATACCAGGCATGGCATTGGCTCTGATACCCGACACCCAAAGGAATGTACGTGTGGGAATCTCTGTGCCGTCCTTCATGATTACCTTATGGTCGCGATAGTCAGTCACCATCTTGCCGAACTGTATGTCCACGCCCATGCTCTTAAGAAAGTCGTATGCCTTCTTGGATGAGTCTTGCGACATGCCGGCAAGCAGTCGGTCGCCGGCTTCTATGAGGTAAATATGCATCAATGACGAGTCCATGTCGGGATAGTCGTAAGGAATGACGTAGCGCTTCATCTCCGACAGTGCTCCTGCAATCTCCACACCAGTGGCACCGCCGCCAACGATTACTACGTTGAGCAGTTCCTGACGTTCCTCTTCAGTGGCGCAAGTCAGCGCTCGCTCGAAGTTGGAGAGCAAGGCATTGCGAAGTCCCATCGCCTCAGGTACGGTCTTCATCGGTATAGCCCATTCCTCGATGTTCTTGTTGCCGAAGAAGTTGGTGGTGGCACCTGCAGCCAGAACCAGATAGTCATAGTCAATCTTTCCGATGGAAGTTTGCAGAATCTTCTTCTCCGTGTCCACCATACGTGCCTCCGCCATGCGGAAATAAAAGTCCTTGCGCTTGCGGAAAATCTGACGGAAGGGGAAAGAGATGCTACTCGGATCGATACCTGCCGATGCTATCTGATAGATAAGCGGCGGAAACTGATGGAAGTTGTTCTTGTCGATCAGCACCACCTGCATGCCCGACCCGTAAAGGTCTTCTGCAAGGCGCAGTCCGCCAAGTCCTCCACCAACGATAACTACTCTCTTTTTCTGATTTCTATGGATATTGATGCTCATATTTAATTATAGGTTTTTTGTTACTCATTGCGATGGCTAAGTTAGCCATTTTTGAGCAGACAATACTATTTGAGTTTTTGTATTTTTATGAAAACGATTGCGGTAACGTTCCCAAAGTTTGCAAACGTTTTCAGTATCTGTTATTGTGTTATCCTAAATTTCTCTACAAAGTTACGAATTTTCTTTGAAATAAATGTTACTTTTGCAGTTAATACAGTATTATAATACGAAACCTATCTTTTTCTACCGGCAATGAAACATGTAACAATAAAAGATATAGCCCGATCGCTTTGCATTTCGGTTTCCACAGTGTCGCGTGCCCTTACCGACGACAAGAACATAAGGCGCGAGACCCGTGAGGCTGTGCTGCGTGAGGCGGAGCGTCTCGGTTATCGCCGCAACCCAGTGGCTATGAACCTAAAGATGGGACGCACCAATACCATCGGCGTGATTGTGCCTGAGATGCATACGCCTTATGCTTCGCAGGTGGTGGCGGGCATTCAGAGCGTGCTTTATAAGAACAATCAGAAGGTGATGATAGCCGAGTCGGACGAGAGTCCGCTGCGTGAGCTCGAGAGTCTGCAGATGATGGAGGAGTTTATGGTGGACGGTCTGATTGTCAGTCTTTGCAGCTACAAGCAGAACATTGACACCTATCGCCGTCTGGCAGCCGCTGGTATGGCCATTGTCTTCTACGACCGCATACCGCACGGGCTGGACGATATGCCACAGGTGATAGTGGACGACAACAACGACTCTTATTTCATGGCTGAGCACCTCATACGTCTCGGTAGGCGCCGCATTGCTTATCTGTATGGTCCAGACGATGTATATAATGCGGTGGAGCGCGAACGTGGATATCGCGAGGCGATGGAGAAATTCCACGTATACGATCCGCAGCTTGTCGTCAAGACGGGCATGACCTTTGCCGACGGTGCGGCAGCTGTTGACAACCTTGTGCGTAGAGGCATCGAGTTTGACGCTGTGTATGCTTTCACCGACACGCTTGCCATCGGAGCAATGAATCGTCTGCGCGAACTTGGACGTCGCATACCCGAGGATGTTGCTGTGGCTGGATTCTCCGGCACGGAACTCTCGACGATTGTATATCCTAAGCTCACCACTGTGGAGCCGCCGCTCACGGAGATGGGACAACGTGCAGCAGAACTTGTGCTTGAGAAGGTGCGCAATCCGGAGGCGGAGAACCGGAAGATAGTGCTCCGAACGGAAATGAAGTGCCGTGCATCCACGGGGGAATAGGCTGTAGTGGTGAACAGGCTGCTACAATATTGATTTAAAACGTTTGCAGATTTTGGGAACGTTTGCGGCAACGTTCCCAAAACTTGCTCTATTTTTTTTCTTTGTCATAATCTTTTTGCGGTTTAATTTTGCAATCGAAAAAGATAAATCCATAAAAGAAACAATAACTAAAAAACTTAAAAAGATTATGGCAACAAATGTAGTCAATTCGTATTCTTTTGACCGCAATTCGGTCAAGGCAGGCATCCTTCACTTCGGTGTGGGCAACTTCCATCGTGCACACCTCGAATATATGACAAGCCAACTGCTCGAAGACCCCACGCAGCACGCTTGGGGCATCTGTGGAGCAATGATTCTGGAGAGAGACGAGCATCTCTACAAGGCTCTTAAGGCACAAAACGGCGAGTACACGCTGACCGTTTGCGGACGTGACGGCAAGAACGAGGTTTATCGTCTTGGTGCTCTTGTGGAGCTTTACTGGGGCGTAGAGGAGAAGAACGCCATTCTCAACAAGATTGCCGACCCTGACATCCGCATCATCACACTCACCATCACCGAGGGCGGATATAACATCTCACGTCAGACTGGCGAATTTATGCTTGACACTCCGCAGGTGGCTCACGACCTTGAATGTTCACGCGACCCGCAGACGGCTTTCGGCTATGTGGCAGAAGGACTCCGTCGCCGCAAGGCTTCCGGCGCAGGTCCTATCACCATCCTCTCTTGCGACAATCTCCAGCATAACGGCAATACGGCTCGCCGTGCTTTCATGTCGTTCGTAGAGGCACAGGATAAGGAACTGGCAGCATGGATGGAGGAGAACGTGACATTCCCCAACTCAATGGTTGACCGCATCACTCCGGCTACACATCCCGAGGACATCAAGCGTCTCAATGAGGAGAACGGCACCGACGACCAGGCTCCTGTATATTGCGAGGACTTCATACAGTGGGTGGTGGAGGACAACTTCGCCGCAGGTCGTCCGGCATGGGAGAACGTCGGCGCACAGATGACCGACGACGTGACAGCCTTCGAGAACATGAAGCTCTCTTTGCTCAACGCCTCACACACACTGCTCTCTTATCCTTCATTCCTTTATGGCTACCGCAAGGTGGACGCTGCCATGCATGACGAGCGCATTGCCAAGTTCGTGCGTCAGTTTATGGATATTGACATCACTCCTTACGTGCCGGCTCCGAAGGACACCGACCTTGAACTCTATAAGCAGACTCTCTGCGAGCGCTTCGGCAACCGCACTGTGAGCGACCAGGTGGCACGCCTCTGCTTCGACGGCGCATCAAAGTTCCCAGTCTATGTAATGCCGAACCTTGAGAAGATGGTCAGCGACGATAAGGAACTCATCCGTGTGGCTTATCTCTTCGCTGCCTACCGTCATTATCTGAAGTATCATACCGACGACAACGGCGAGCAGTTTGAGGTGGCTGACCCGTGGCTCACTGCTGACGACCAGCAGCTCATCGCAAGCGACGAACCGCTCGACTTCCTCGCTCTCTCTCCGTTCCGCAGTACAGACCTGCGTGCTGCTGAAAACTTTACGCAGCCTTACCTGAGGATGGTGGAAAGCATCAAGAGCAAGGGGGCTATGAAGACTCTTGAGGAAATACTGTAATCTTTAGTTGAGAACTGAGAGTTAAGAATTGAGAGTTATGATAACCAAGCTAAACGTTTAATGTTAAAGCATATCATAACTCTCAACTTTCAACTCTTAATTCTCAACTAAAACAACTCTCAATTCAAAACCTAATAACAAAATGAAAGCCTTTAGCCTTAAGACAGCAGGACCGTTTCTGCTGCTCACATTCATATATTTCATCGTAGGATTCCTGACCACCGTCAACGGACAATGTCAGGGACCGCTCAAGGTGGCGTTTCTTTCCGATGCCGTCACGATGCGCAACTCGCTGACCACCCTCATCTCCTTCGCCTTCTTTCTCGGCTATCTGATCAACAGCTCACGCACAGGACTAATGCTCAATCTTATTGGCTATAAGCGCACGCTGATTCGTTCGCTTGTGGTGATGATAGAAGGACTGGTGTTTTATACAGCCTCTGCATTTTGTGCAGAGTACGTACCCGATCAGGGCGTGGTGGTGAATGGCGACTTCGTGCCGTTCGGCTATTTCGTATTTCTCATGGGATCGTTCCTTATGGGTACGGCAGCCGCAATGCTACAGGTGGTCATCAATCCTTACATCGCTGCTTATCCGTTGCCGGGCACCAGTGCTGTGCAGCGCATGAACTTCACGTGCGCCGTCAACTCGTTTGGCACCACCATTGCCCCGCTCTTCGTTACGGGCATCATGTTCGCTGGTGTGCCGCTCGACAGCGTAACGGCGTCGCAGCTAACCCTTCCGTTCATACTCATGACCGTCTGCATCGTCGTCACGACAATGACCACGCGCCGTCTTGCATTGCCTGACATTGAAGGCACACGATCGGCTTTGGCAGACTCTGCAGCTTCTGATTCTGCTAAAGAAACAAAGAGCGTATGGTCGTTCCGCAATCTTAAGTATGGTGTCATCACCATCTTCTTCTATGTCGGTACGGAGGTCAGCATCGGCAACAATATCAACCTGCATGCAATGGAACTGACATCCGGCAATGCAGCTTTGTCGCCAGCCTTGCTTGCCACTATATATTGGGGAGGATTCCTTATAGGACGAATGGTGTCGGCATCAATGAAGAACGTCAAGCCCCGTCCTATGCTCCTTACCGTTACGCTCGGAGCAATAGTGCTCATGATAGCCGCAATGCTTACCGAGAACCTTTGGCTCCTTGCCGCCGTCGGACTCTTCCATTCCGTAATGTGGAGCTGCATATTCACGCTTGCCGTTGACGGGCTCGGCGAATACACATCGCGTGCATCTGGCGTATTCATGATGGGCGTTTTCGGTGGAGCAGTGTTCCCGGTGCTTCAGGGAATATTGGCTGACTGGATAGGTTCGTGGCAGTTCACGTGGACAGTGTCGCTCGTATGCGAGTTCGTGATATTGTGGTACGGACTGAGAGGATACAGACAATAAAAATAACATTACATGACAACGTCATTCAAGTCTCTGACAAACTGGTCGTACAGCTTGTCAGAGACTTTTTTTGTATATAAAAGTTGAGAATTGAAAATTGGGAGTTGAGAGTAGTATGCTAATCATAACTCTCAACTCCCAATTCTAAAATCTCAACTTGTTAAAGCTTCTCGCAGAACTCTATCTTCTCCTTGTTTGGTCCTTCGATGGTGAAGAACTTCACGCCGTTCTCCCAGAAGGGCAGTCCGTTCACCTTGGTGTCGAGCATTTTCAGTCCGGCACGCTGCACAACCTTAAAAAGCTCGTCGATGTTCTTTACGTCGATGGCGATGTGGTCGATGGCGCCGTATGCCATGGCAGCCTGACGGTTCTGATAAGTCTCTATAACGAGATTGTGAAGCTGGAGGAACGCCACCTCCTCCGTGCCGTTGATGGTGCGAAGAGCAGTGGTGAAACCGAGAGTCTGATAGAAGTTGATGGTCTCCTCGATGTTGTTAGTGGGGATGCCGATGTGCTGTACACCGGTTGTGAAATCTTTGATATTCATAATGTCTTTGGATTTTTATTATGTGTATAATCTATGTATTACAAGTGGATAATCTGTGCTCCGATTTGGAAGTAAGCCTTCTGCGACTGGGGGTTCCAAAGCCCCATAGCATGTACGGGCAGCGTGTACGAACCAATCTTCAGGTCGTGGCTGACCTTCAGCTGCGTGTGTACGATGCCCGCCGTGTTGCCGTAGAAGTGTTGCTTCTCTCCAGCTTCGTTAAGGGCGAAAGCGCCGCCTACGCCAGCGTCCACCGTCCATCCGTCCTTACGATAGATGGGATATTCGGCATACACGAAGGACGTGTATTTCTGATTCTTGTTGTCAGCCGACCGGTCGCGTCCGAACAGGATGGTCGACCAGCTCAGCAGCAATGGGAATTTTGGCTGCTGGAAGCGATAATTAAGCGTACAGTTGAGGAATCGTCCCGTCTCGTGTGCCGAATAGTTAAAGTACTGTCGGTTGTTGTATGTGGCACCGGGCGAGAAGTTGTATGTGTCCATTGCGCAAAACTCGAAGCCGGCGCCCCGAAATGTGACGTAATGGTTTAGCTCCTTGTATGTGCCCTGCGTGTTGGTGCCGCCCCACAAACCGAGCGTCACGTGTCCCTTTGCGAACGTATAGCCGAGGTCGGTAAGAACCACGCATCCGTCCGCCACCTCCATGCCACGCCACAGATGGTTGTTCTGCAGGTCTGCTGTAAGGTGGATTTGAGCTGATGCCGTCAGGCATAATGCCGAGGCAATGAGTGAAGTGGTGAATTGCTTCATTTGCAAGATTTAGGTTTAATGTATATTGTTTACGCTTGCAAATTTATGTTATATAAAGCACGTCTCAAAACCAGGCGTCACGTAGTTTTATGGGAACGTTACCGCAATCGTTCCCAATTTACGCAATCGTTCCCATAAGTTTTATCCCTAATATTGTATAAATAATTATCTGAAAAGATATATCTTTGCACAAAAATAAAAACGATATCAAGAAATATATATAATCGCCTATGAGACTATTGGTTAAGAACATGGTATGTCCACGCTGCATCTCAGCGGTCAAGTCAATACTGGTGTCAGAAGGTTTTACGGTGAAGTCTGTCACTTTGGGCGAAGTGGAGACGGAGGAGAGTCTGTCTGACGAAGAACGCCAGTGCTTGGCTGAAAAGTTGCAGGAAATAGGCTTCGAACTGCTCGACGACCCGCGTTCGCAGCTGGTGGAGCAGATACGCGTTGCTGTACTTAAGTGGGTGCGTTCGGAAGGAGAACGTCCAAGGCTGTCCGACTATCTTTCGTGTCAGCTTTCCAAAGACTATAGTGCGCTGAGCAAGCTGTTCTCCGAAGTGAAGGGCATAACCATCGAGCGCTTCGCCATCATCCATCGCATCGAGTACGTGAAGGAACTGCTATGTTACAGCCAGCTTTCCACAAGCGAGATAGCTTACAGGCTTGGTTACAGTTCGCCGGCGTATCTCTCCTCACAGTTCAAGCAAGTGACTGGCATGACGCCAAAAGAATTTCGCGAACTCGGACATCATGAAAGAATCTCCCTCGATGCTTTATAAGGATAGTGACAGGATAAATTATATAAAGAATAATTTTTTGAGAAGGTTATAATAATTAAGTGAATATGAGAAAAACAATGATAGTTGTGTTGGGATATATGTTTGTGTCGCAGGGAATGGCTGCGCAGACTGACAGCATTGCCGCCACACACGAGCTGAAGGACGTGGTTGTGAAAGCCACCAACGGCATCAAGTCGAAATACCGCGTGGACAATGCGGACATCATCGGACAGGGACAGCTCATACGGGCTGCTTGCTGCAATCTGGGCGAGTCGTTCGTCACTAATCCTTCTGTGGATGTCAGCTACAGCGACGCTGCCACCGGCGCCAAGCAGATAAAGCTGCTCGGACTGAGTGGCACGTACGTGCAGATGCTCACGGAGAACGTGCCCAATCTGCGAGGCGCGTCTCTGCCCTACAGCCTCGGCTACGTGCCGGGTCCTTGGATGCAGTCAATACAGGTGAGCAAGGGAGCGTCCAGCGTCAAAAACGGATATGAGAGCACCACGGGTCAGATAAACATTGAGTTTCTGAAGCCGCAAGGCACAGACGGACTCAGGGCGAACGTCTATCAGGACAGCGAGCTGAAGACGGAAGTGAATCTCGACGGAAGCATACACCTGACCGACCGTCTCTCCACCTCCACCTTGCTCCACTTCGAGAACCGTCAGACCGACCATGACGGCAACGATGACAGCTTCATGGATATGCCAAAGTTGCGACAATACAACGTCATGCACCGATGGGCGTATGTGTCGCCACGATGGATTAGCCAGCTGATGCTGCGCGGCTTGCATGACGAACGTGAAGGCGGACAGAGCCGCAAGCATGCCGACATTTTTTCTTCGGAACCGCTCTATTCAACTTCGGTAAAGACCAACCGCTACGAGATGCAATGGAAGAACGGATTTACGCTCAATGCCGACCACAACACCTCCGTGGCTTTGATGCTCCACGGATCGTGGCACGATGCCGAGAACCAGTTCGGACTGACCCGTTATGACGTTACGCAGAAAAACGCTTATGCCCAGCTGATGTTCGAGACCGACATTAATGCTAACAATAACATAAGCGTCGGCGCATCGCTCAATTATGACCGTTACGACGAACGCTTCAATCCGTTGGGCACAAAGCCGAACCCCGAAACCTCGGTAACCGGCGAAACCACTCCCGGACTGTATGCGCAATATACATATAAGTTGGGCGAAAAGCTGACCATCATGCCAGGTGTGCGTTGGGACCATTCCGACCGTTACGGCAGCTTCGTCACGCCACGTCTGCATGTCAAGTATTCGCCCTCGGACATCATCACGCTCCGCGCTTCGGCAGGCAAGGGCTATCGTTCGCCACACGCTTTGGCAGAGAACGTGACGCTCTTGGCAAGCGGACGTGACGTTATAGTCTCGCCCGACCTGAAGCAGGAAGAGGCATGGAACATGGGAGCCTCTGTCAGCATGAACATACCGTTGGCAGGAAAGACGCTCGAGCTGAACGCAGAGTATTATTACACCGACTTCCTGAATCAGACGATAATTAACTTCGACGGAGCCAAAGGCGCTCACACGCTCTCGTTCGAGAATCTGGACGGCAAGAACTATAGCTACACCTTCCAGGTGGACGCCACCTATCCGTTGTTCAGTGGAATGACAGCCACAGCCGCCTTCCGACTGAATGACGTGAAATGTACGTACGACGGAGAGTTGCGCCAGAAGCCGCTCACTTCACGCTATAAGGGATTGCTCACACTCTCATACAAGACGCCCCTCGAGCTTTGGCAGTTTGACGTAACAGGTCAGCTCAACGGTGACGGCGAACTGTACGACCGCAGCCGTTATCCCGCCTACTTCCAGTTGCAGGCTCAGGTGACGAGGGAGTTTCGCAAGTTCAGTCTGTACGTAGGAGGCGAGAACCTCACCAACTACAAGATAGACAATCCCATCCTCCATTCCCATCATCCGTGGACCTCAGCGTTTGACGCCACACAGGTGTGGGGACCCGTGACAGGAGCGATGGCTTACATCGGAATAAGATACAAGTTAGAGAAGTTATAGACATAACAATCATTTTAAAGAAAAAAAGTAAAAATATGAAGAAGAGTTTAATAGCAGCATTTATGCTCGTAATCGCCGGCAAGGCATTTGCCGCTACCGCCGACACGTTGATAGTTACCACACAGCCGCAGATGCATTGCGAGAATTGTGAGAAGAAGATAAAGAGCAACATCCGCTTCGTCAAGGGTACGAAGAAAATCGAAACTTCAGTGGACGACCAGAAGGTCACCATCGTCTACGACGCACGCAAAGCCAAGTACGACGACTTCGTTGAGGCGTTCAAGAAAATCGGATATGAGATAAAGAAGAAGTAGAAAAAAGAAAGACCTCAGATGTGTCCATACGGCTCGTCATTTGTCTACGAGGGTGTGCATTCTATGTTTCTATGCACACCTTCGCTCTTTCTGCTATTTCTATAATTGTTCTATCAAATCAGGCTTTAGCAAGAAATCCATTAACCCAACAATAAAAAAGCCATTGTTGTCGTGATACGGTTTTATGTCATTGCGCATTATGATTATCTTCTTAAAAGAATCATCAATTCGCTTCAATGAAGCACATTCTTGCTCTCTCTTGTCGTCATCAGGCATTGCAAATGCTGATTGGATATAATATCTACGGTCAGCCATATTTGCGACGAAATCTACTTCCAGTTGTTTGCGTTCTTTTGCAGTCCTTGCCTCTACCATACCAACATCAACACAGAAACCTCGTAAGCGCAACTCGTTGTATATGACATTTTCCATGATATGATTCTCTTCCACCTGTCTGAAATTCAGCAAGGCATTGCGTAATCCGATGTCTTGGAAATAGTATTTGGAAAGTGTACCTATATATTTTCTGCCCTTTATGTCATATCGCATTGACTTCTCTATAAGAAAAGCATCTTCCATGTAGGAAAGATATTTGGATATGGTTTTTCTGTCAAGCGTTTCATTCTTTACACTTTTGAATGTATTTTCCAACTTACTAGGATTGCACGGAGAACCTATACCTGAAGCCATCACACGCATCAACTCCATGAATTCTTCGCTGTTTTTCAAGTTGTTCCTCTCTATTATATCTTTGAGATACACTGTTTCGTGTAAAGATCGGAGGTATGCAGCTTTCTTCTTATCACTATCCAATTCCAATATACCTGGTAGTCCACCATAAGTATAATAACTTTTCCACAGCTCAAACTTGTCTCCTCCTACAGAATTATATAATTCAGCAAAAGACAATGGGAATAGGTGAATTTCATCACCACGTCCCCGAAACTCTGTAACCACATCCTTGGATAGAAATTTGGAGTTACTTCCTGTGACATATACATCCGCATTGCGGATATGCAAAAGACTATTCAGCACATCCGTAAACTCATCTATCATTTGCACTTCGTCCAATATTATATAGTAGAGTTTGTCATCTACAATACGTTCACGAATATGTTGAAGAATAACATCAGGGTCACGCAAATTCTTGTTAAGGCGATCATCCAATGCTATTTCTATTATATGGTCTTCACTTATTCCTGTTTCAATCAAATGATTGTGAAACAAGTTGAAGAGAAGAAACGATTTGCCGCTTCTTCTAATTCCAGTTACAATCTTTATGAGATTGTTAGACTTGCTCGATATAAGTTGTTGTAAATAATAATCTCTTTTTATAATCATAGTCATTCCCGAAAAGTGACATTAGTGTCAACTTTCGGGAATGCAAAGGTACGTCTTTTGCTGGAAAAGAAAGATTTTTTTATTCCCGATTTTTGTCATTAATGATAAAAATCGGGAATAGGTCATCCTTCATGCCGAAGTCAATATTTGCATTTCTGATACTCAACACTATACACACCCTCGCAATCAGTTTACTTCCGCCCAATCTATCAACCCTTTCCCGTTTTCATCCAATTCGACAGCAAGCCCTATCACTTTTCGCTTGTCTGCCTTGAAAGGTTCCAAGTATTGGTTTGCGATAATTTGTTTCTTTGCAGCTGCCATTCCGCCGTTATTCTTCAGTTTTAGTTCTATTACATATATATATCTGTTTGAAGATGCAATAATGTCAATTCTGTAGGTAGTCATAAAGCGCTTGCTTCACTTCCTCATTAGGGAAGCCAAGTATATATCCGAACTCGTCTGCATGTTTGATGGTCAGGTAGCCCGACTGATAAAGGAACAGTTCGGCTCCACCGGCGGTAACATCAGATGTTTCGAGTGTATTGCGAAGGATAGAGCAAATCAATAGTATCCCTAATAATATAAAGGATAAACGAGCTGCAGCAGTTATTCTTTCAAATTACGTATCAATCAAAGATAGCCTATATTCTCTTGAAATATCTAAGGAAGAAGCACGAAAAATAGGAATAGATGCAGATTTGTACATTAGTATCTTAGAAGACTTAAACAATTCAAATAGAGCTATAAAAGAAGCTCGACTACAGGGAAAGAAAATATCTTTACCAAACGTAAAGGAAGAGTACAAGGAATATAGGCAATCTCTTCAAGTCCAACAAGCACATACGCGTTCAGGAAATAACGGAAGAAACTAGTATGGGACAATTTCGACAATGTATTTGTTTCAATGCGAAGCCTGTTGTCTCTATTGTCGTTTTAATCATCTATCTTGCCATGCAAATATCGTCTAAAACGGTAAAAAGCTGTTACAAAATAAAAATCAATTATAGAGAATCAAAAAGCTGTTTTTACGGTGTTTTGCTGCGAAAACAGCACCCACGCTTAACGATACAGCCTCTTTTACGCTCCGATAGTGCCACTATTAGAGTGTAAAAGAGGCTGTATCGTATTACAAAAGAGCCAGTATTGTAGTGTAAAAGTGGCTCTATAGCAGCAAAAAACGGCTCGTTTGCGAGTCTTATTTCATAACGCTTCGTTCAGAAACTGCATAACACACTGAGTATAAATGGGTTGTCTTTAAGTGCTCAAAACTCAAGAATTTCGCACCAAAGATTTTGTTGTGCGCCGAACTCGCTCTCCTGACGATTAGAAATGCAAATATTGTCATAGGTAGAAAGTTGAAACCAGCAATTTTCTGGACGCATCCAAGGCAGATTTGCCAAACAATTGTGTGAAATACTTAGAATGACATACTGAAAAAGATAAAATCTGACACATAATCCAACTAATTTTCGTACTTTTGCAAAGTGTTCGTCCTTTCCTGAAAAGAAAGTATGACGAATCTACAATAAAGATACATGTGCAGAGGCAATAATATCTAATATTCATATACAATACGATTAAGATTATGCACAAGATAATTGTATTAGCGAGGCTTCCGCAACTATCATGTGTGGTAGCAGCTAAAGACATAAAGTAAAAGGGGAAAATGACGCAGGACTGCTTGGATTCACCTTCTACAGCCGACGTAAGCAACCGCTTACCAAAGGGCATCAACGTTACTGGGACTGATGACAAATCTGATCCAGGTATAGAAGGTGTGCCTTGGGGTTACTTGTTTATCCACAACAGGACAGCCCGGACTTTTGAGAAGGAGATGAAAGACTATAACGAAAAAAATCCCAATCCTCCCGTCCCTTGTTTCATTCACCGTTCTTTCAGGTATAGCCAAAAGAACGAGAAGGGTGGAGTAAAGAAAGAATTAAAGCCAACCATCAGTGGACTCGTATTCTTGCAGGGCGAAACAAAAGTCCTTCAGGAATTTCTGAAGAATCGTTATCCGCAATACCATTTGGTGAACGACCGATGCAATGGCAAGCCAGCATCCATCAAAGACAAGGTCATGCAACCTTTCATGACAGTTCTGAAGGACAATCCAGAAAGAGTGACGTTCTTGAGAGACCCATTCGAGAAATTCGCCAAAAACCACGTAAAGCTACGAGTCCTCACAGGCATCTTCGCCGGCTGCGAAGGCTACATCATCCGCATAGACCGTGACCGCCAACTCGTATTCAACTTTGGAGGCTACGCCGTGGCCATCCGAGGCGTGCATAAGGAAGACTTCGAAGTAGTGGAATAACAATCTTATTGAGAATCTTGATTATTATGGGAAACGAGATAAAGGAAAATATCGTTACAAGAGTCAAAAAGGAGCTCGGGATAAGCGACGCTGTAGATGATTTAGCGCTGTATGAGTTTTTATGTAAAACCCTTATAGAAAATCATCCTGACAAGTTCTCTGATAGAGAGGCACAAAAGATTGCAGAAGAGCGCTTCAAAGTGTTAAGCCCGTTGCGGGATGAATTCTTTTCTTATCTGGAAATGCAAAGAGCGTCAAACCAACTGGTGAAGACAAATGACTCAGGTGAAGCTTCGAAATATGAATCAATCATTAAAAGCACTTCGCAGGAAATAGAGATACTGAAGCTGAAGGATAAAATCAAGAGGTTGGAAGTGGAGCTTAAAGAGAAAAGCATTTCTCTTGAAAAAGTCCGGAAGCAATATGATGATTTGATAGCGCAGTCGGCAGGCATAGCAAAGGAGAACTTGACGGATATCTACAAACCCAAAAAGTTTGGGAATTTTATAGGTCTCTCCGCTACATTGTTAACAATATCTACTTTTAATGATAAGTGTCAGAGCTTGATATCAAGTTTGGGTGTGACAGGAAAAATAGGAAATCTAATCTTGATAATCATTACAGTAGTATGGCTTATGCGTTTGGGACGAAATATTATCGTGAAGAGTTTCGCCAACTCTATAATAGACAAGACGTTGATGGATCCTGATCTAAAGGTTAAGTTACATATAATAAAAACAAGGGGAAGCTATCCGTATTATTATTTTACAGAATCAGATGTCGTATCTCTTGTCGATAAACAATTGCAAAAAGGTTATCTGCCTATTTTGTTTTGGGGAGCATACAACACTATTCGCCGTAGTCTTGTAGAATACCTAATATTGGAGCTTGAACATAAGCATTTTATCGAAAGGACTTCGAACAATGACTTACAAAAAATCTTCTACATTCATCACGAACGGAATATATCTGATTCAGACTATACCTTCGATGTGTGATGCGTGAAGACTTTATCCAATGTATTTAACGGTTGCAGGTTTTTTTTCAGTATGAGACCAGGCAATATCGGATTGGCAATATGCCAACGTTTTCGATAAACGAGCGTAATGAAAAGATTCTTTTCAAATTGCCGAATTCAGAAATTTATCTAATAGTTAAGTAATATTTATAACAGCATTTCCGTCAAGCCAAATGAACAGAGCAAAGTTCGCTTTGGCTATGTCATGGCTAGGAAAAATATCTAACTCAATATTTAGGCACTTATAAAAGTGCCTAAATTGAGTTCTAAAATAAATATGTATATTATGAATTATTTCTCTGATAAAGAAAACGGAACGCCTTTCCGTACTATGGAAGACATTACAATCCATATATGGAACGGCATAGTCTTGATAATAAATGAATTTATTGCCAATGCATCTTTGGCTGCTTCTTTTCCAGAAAGATGTGATGATTCTGGAGAAATTTGTGGATGTGATGAAGTAGCATTGGGTGATGGTATCAAATCTATTATTCCGAATTTAGGAATGGGGCTTAATCGCTTGACAGAACCAACAGTTTCACTATTTGACATTGACATTGAAGCGCAAGACATCAATACGTATGCAGTATTAGACTTGGTAGAGTATATTTATCGTAATATAAAAGATGTAAGGCAAATTGGAAATTACCATACATATCTCAAACATTATCATTACTGCATAGATGATAGGGGAACTAATAGAAAAGCATTTCAAGAGAAAATCAATGAGTTGTTCGAACGCAATGGCTTAAATTATACATTGACAGACGCTGGTCAAATCGAGCGAGTAATCTCGTTGCCTCTTAATCTTATCATTTATCGAGTAGTACATACAAAAGACACTGAATTAAATAGGCTTGTCTCTGATGCTACAGGCAAAATACGATTGCCAAAATTAGAGGATAGAAAATTGGCGTTGGAGAAGCTTTGGGATGCATTTGAACGTTCAAAGACTTATTTTTTTGACGACGGAAAAGTTGATAAAAGAAAGTCGCTTCATAGAGTGCTGGACAAATTGTCAGGCAATGATACTAATTTCAGACAGTTGCTGAACGATGAATGCCTTGCATTGACAAAAATAGGTAATGATTATCAGATTCGTCATTTTGAGAAAGATAGAATTGCCATTGAGAATTCAGACGAAATCGATTACTTGTTTTATCGTATGTTTTCCTATATAAACTTATTTTCCAAGTGTATTGATTGATGCAATATATATAATGATATAAGTGTTATGACAGCAAAAGAATATTGTAAAGCTTTTTGTGAAGGCTACTTCTGCGCCCAATTTGGCGAGAAACTTACCAATTGCAAAGTGACAAAACATGCGCTGGACTTAGTTAAGGAAACGGCTCAGACATGTATAGAGCAACAGATAGCCTATTCCAGTTTTGATGAAAAGCAAAAACTGGAGATGAAAGAAAACTTTCAAGAATGGGCTGATACTGTGATGCAGGGTTTCAAGAAACGTTTGCGTGAGAGCGGCAGATTGATAGAATCTTGATGATGCGCTAGCCGACAAACAATCGCAATTTATTGCATAAACACTCATCGGCTGCCCATTGTGGGCAAAGGCTCCGCTGACGATACCAAAACTCTGGCGGAGGCTATAGCGTAGCCTGTTACATCCACTCGTCCCTGAGGGTTTCGGTCCCCCCAGAACTGGGGAAACCGAACGGGGCGTAAAGACTAGTGAAGAGAGGCTTGGTGAGAAAGGTAAAGCCTTCTTTAACGGTAATGAAGGGCGGGATGATTTTAGAAAAATATCTCCTTAAGGAGACTCAGAGGAAAAATAACAATATGATGAATAATTACAACGATATACAAATACTCATAATGGCCGGCGGCGTAGGTAGCCGCTTCTGGCCTATGTCAACCCCCGATTACCCAAAGCAGTTCATTGATGTGATGGGCGTGGGCCGTTCCCTCATTCAATTGACAGTAGATAGATTGAAGCCAATCTGTCCTGTCGAGAACATGTGGGTAGTGACAAACGAGAAATACATTCGCATTGTCAAGGAGCAAATCCCTGACATGCCAGTAGATAACATATTAGCAGAGCCGGAGGCTCGCAATACCGCTCCATGTATTGCTTATGCCTGCTGGAAGATCCAGAAGAAGCATCCTGATGCCAACATCGTGGTGACACCATCCGATGCCCTGGTCATTAATACCTCGGAGTATCAGCGAGTGCTCAGCAAGGCTTTGAACTATACTTCCGATAAGAACGCCATTGTTACAATAGGTATTAAGCCAAGCCGCCCAGAGACAGGCTATGGCTATATCGCCGCAGCAGAGCCAACATCCGTAGATGAAATCTACAAGGTTGAGGCTTTCAAGGAAAAGCCAAACCTGGAGACAGCCGAGCAATACCTTGCCGCTGGCAATTACTACTGGAATGCCGGAATCTTCGTATGGAATATCGAGACCATCAGCAAGGCTATTCACACTTTCCAACCCAACCTTGCTCACATCATGGACGAGATGGCTCCTTCCTTCTATACAGCTCAGGAGAAGGAGGTAGTCAGCAAACTCTTCCCTACTTGTGAGAAGATAAGCATAGACTATGCCGTGATGGAGAAATCGAAGGAAATATATATACTGCCAGCCGAGTTTGGATGGAGTGATTTGGGTAGTTGGGGCAGCCTCCGTACATTGCTTCCACAAGATGAGAATGGCAATGCCAAGGTAGGTAAAGATATCAGACTCTATGAGTGCAAGAACTGCGTGGTACATGCAGCTGATGAGAGCAAGGTAGTAGTGCAAGGCTTGGATGGCTATATCGTGGCAGAGAAGCATGGACAACTACTTGTTTGCTCATTGAAGGAGGAACAGAGGATTAAGGAGTTTGGACAATAGAAATTCAAAAAGGTGACTTATGTTTTCAAAATTTAAAATTAATTCTGGAACTATTGAACAATTGTATGGGCACGTAGGAGAACTCTTGTTGTTAAAACAATCAACAGCTAAGGAAGCCTTTTATAACGATATAGTTACAAAGGTGTTGGGTAAAGATGGTATTTTAGATGGCTCACAGCTTCAAAAACTAAATTTTCCTTCGCTAAAGGATAATTATCATGTGTTCATTTCCTATTCTCATCATGACGAGAAATTAGCTTTGTATCTTGCGTCTTATTTACAAAACAGATGTGGTTTAGACTGCTTTCTTGATTCTACGGTATGGCATAGTGCTGATTCTTTATTGAAAAGCCTTGATGACAAGTACTGCCAAAATGATGATGGAAAGACCTATAATTACGCAAAACGTAATTTTTCGACATCCCATGTCCACGCCATGTTATCTATGGCTATGCATAATATCATCAACAGGTCTGAATGTTGTATCGTACTGAATAGTGAAAATTCATTCACTTTACAAGAAGGAATTGATAATGCGACTTTTTCTCCTTGGTTGTATGAGGAAGTAACATTTATGAAAGGAATGAAAATCAATATTCCTCCAAGATTACGTCTTCTCCAAGAAAGGCGTAGTTATAGTATGGGAGGTCAAATTGTGTGCGAAAGTACAAGCCCGCAGTTACAGATAAAATATACAGTTGATTTGAATATGTTTCCAACTATAAATGTAACAGATTTGTTGAGTCTCAACAAACAAGGTGAAAGAGGTTTGAATGTTTTATATAGCTCGAAAGGAATTTTACGGTATGGTAAGCGATAAAATATTTATGTTTGTAAAGAATCTATGGATTTTTAAAACAATTGCTTTTGCAAGATTTCTGAAAAGTTTAGGTGTCTTGTTTTCAATCGAAAAGCTATTGGAACTATTTGATACCAGCAACTATCTTAAAGTACATACAGTTGGCTTAGGTGTTGTTTTGCTGATAGCAAGTATAATTTGGGGTGTATTTTTCTTGTTGTATAAGAAAAAAAAGATACGGTTGTCCATAAACAAACGTACTAAACTTTCTGTCCATTATGGAGACCTCTTTAATGAACAGGGTGTTCGGGTGATACCTGTAAATGAATATTTTGACACTCATTTAGGCGATGGTATCATAGCAGCTAATACTATTCATGGTAAGTTTCTTACAAGACTGACTGCTCATATTACTGAGTTGAGAAATATGATCGATGAACAATTATTATTGAAAGAAGCCTTGCCTACTAATCGGGTGAGAAGTCTTGTTGAGGGATTGCCACAAAACCGTTATCCTCTTGGAACCACCATTCGTATAACCATCAATAATCAAACATATTTGTTGGTGGCGGTGACACGATTCAACGCCAACGAGCATGTGGATGTTGATGATTCTGAATATATGGGTATCATGCAGAAAATGTTTAGCTCTATAGAGCAATTGAATGATGCTCAAACTGTAAATATACCATTGATAGGTGGTGGGCAGGCAGGCTTCGGCTATTCCAATATGCAATTGTTAAATATGATGGTACAGGCCGCCTGCTTAACAGACAGGTTGGCTGTCGTGAATGGAATCAATATCATATTGTATGATGGCCAAGGCATAAAAAGTAGTATTAATCTAAATGTGATAAAGACGTTATTTGAAAACTGGAAAATCTTATAGGCATGGCAATAACAGATAGAACTTATAGAACGTGTACATATATTGCAGGAGATTGGACTGGAGATTCTTCTGCTATAGAGGAATTGCATAAATGGAATGAAAGTGACCATTGGGGACTTAGTTTTACAGATGTTCATAGTCTAACCCAATCAAGGGATTCAAGTCAGAATTGTTCTATAAAAAGCAGTTTGCGAACAAGGATGAATTATAGTAAGATCTTTGTGCTTATTGTGGGCGAACAAACCAATTCCGTTACAAGCGGAGCTTGTTTTTGGTGCGACAATTATAACGCTCCCACTACAACAAAATGTGCTTCGTGTAAGAAAGGTTACTGCATAGATAATCGAAGCTATATCAAAACGGAATGTGATATGGCAGCTTCTGACTATGATGCAAACAAGTTGAAAATAATAGTTCTTTATAATGCAGAAAAAGTTGATAGAAATAAATGCCCAGAGTCTGTACGTTGGAAAGGAACGCATTTAAAAATGTATTACAAAGATTCTGATGGAAAGTACTATTGGAATTATTCTGCAATAAAACAAGCTTTTGAAGAATAAAATTATGTCAACTCAAACATCAGATAATAGCAAGCGAATAGCAAAGAGGAGGTTGCTCTTATATTTTCGAATGCTGTTCTTGATAGGTTGTATCGTAGTTTATGAGGCGATGTATATGGCAAGGATGTTGAAATGACAGAGAATATTATGAGCGAGGAACAATACAATGAATTGCTGAAAGCCTACACAAAGGAGGCTTTTGCAAATATGATAAAGGCAGATATACGCAGTAGGTTTTCCGAACCTTATGCAAGCATGTATTGCCAGCAGTTTGATGATTTCAAGAACGTTGCAGATTTCTTTGAATTTGCAGCAAAGTTAATGAGGAGATAAAACAATGCACAAGAGGTTATAAGCAAATATGGTACGTTAACAATAACTTCAATATATGATGGACGAAAAATATAACAATATAGTTAAGGAAGCTGAGGTGTTGTTTGATAGCATCCTAAAAGATTCCTTGCTGGTTCAAAAGGATACACACTATGAAGGATATCCAATGAATTCCACAATTAAACATAATATTAAACATAATATAGAAGTATGTACAACTAATAATACTTGAAGTTATGGCATCATGGAATGAGATTTTAGATAGATTTGGGCATATGCCTAGTCAATACGACTTAGTACGAAGAGAGTATCTTAAACAGTTGAGTGATTATACAGGTAGAAATACAATACTCTATTATTCTGCATGGTTGCAAAAGTCTTTGATGGCTAATGGGACTTTTGACTTTGGCATCAACGATAATGATAAGACAGGTTTCATGACTTGTATATATCAGCTTGACAAGACCAAAGGGCTGGATTTGATATTGCATACTCCTGGTGGTGATATATCTGCTACGGAATCTTTGGTAGTATATCTCCAAGGCATCTTTGGAAAAGATATTCGAGTTATAATCCCTCAAATGGCTATGTCTGCAGGTACTATGATTTCTTGCTGTGCAAAAGAGATAATCATGGGAAAGCATTCAAATTTGGGACCGATAGATCCCCAATACGGTATGTATAGGGCGCATGGAATCATTGAGGAGTTTGAAAATATCAAGCAGGAGCATGTAGCTAATCCTTTAGGTACACAAGTTTGGGGTCCCATATTATCGAAATATACTCCAACTTTAGTAGGTGAATGCCAAAAGGTAATCGATTGGTCTAATGGCTTGGTTAAGCAATGGTTGATAAAAAATATGTTCGAAGATATTCCTGATGCCGAAGACAAAGCTAATAATGTTGTTGAGAATATAGGAAGCCACGCTTTAACAAAATCTCATAGCCGCCATCTTCATATAGATTATCTTAGGAACATAGGACTGAATATAAAAGCATTAGAGGATGATACTCAATTGCAAGATAAGGTACTGAGCATTCATCATTCTACAATGATTACAATAAGTAGCACCAAAGCTGCAAAAATCATAGAGAATCAAAATGGTGTGTCTTTCATCAATACCATAGGATAAAATGAAAGGTAATGTGTATATTCTATAGAGGATGGAAAAATATAATTTCTAAGATTCATGAAACCAATATATAAAGTTTATTCTTTCGAAGAATCGTTAAGAGAAATGGATCTTATTCTGGATGGTGATGTGACTACTGTTACAGAGCAAAATGCACTTCCTAATGATTCGGAAAAAATAGTTCAAAAATCACTTTATGCCTATTGCTCAGTAATTTATGTAGATATAAGGGTGATGCAAGATTGGATGGATGCAAACAAACGTATCTTATATGCAAAATTATATAGGAGTTTGGTTACGCAGGTTTGTTCGCTGTTTGAGTCTACCAAGTTATGCCAAGATATAAATAGTAGTGATAGTGCTATTTGGGGGATATTTGATACTCGATATAAAAACGATATTAATGAACTGATAACTTTGGTTGCTCAACTGAACAGTTTACTTAAAACATTGAATTTCAAAATGTCGAAGAGACAATGGCCTACATTCCGATGGGGGATAGGTGTATGTTACGACCGAATTTTGCTATTTGACGTGATAGGTGAAAGTGATACAATATCGAGAGCTTTCTTTGGACCAGTTTTAAAAAATGCTAATAGATTAGCAAGTTATGGTAACAAGACATATTTAGATAGTCCGATTATGATTTCAGAAATATTTTATTCGAATCTAAATGACGACAATAAAAAGTTGTTTAGGAATAATGTAGAACATGATTGTTATCATGGAAATATCATCAATGTTGAGATGGATGAATGGTATAAGAAAAATAATGTATAAGATATGGCAAAACCAAGAGTGTTTATAAGTTCCACCTTCTATGACTTGCGCCAAGTTCGTCAGGATTTAGATCAATTTATCATGTCCTTGGGATATGAACCTATCAGAAATGAAGAGGGTGATATACCTTATGGAAAAGATGCTGAATTAGAAAAATACTGCTATGATGAGATAAAAAACTGTGATATATTGGTATCAATCATAGGTGGACGATTGGGTTCAGAATCCATTACAGCTCCATATTCAATTTCTCAAATAGAATTGAAGACGGCTCTTAAGGAGAATAAGCAAATCTATATCTTTATAGAAAATTCCGTGTTAGCCGAGTATCAGACATATTTGTTGAATAAAGATAATGACCAGATAAAGTATAAATATGTGGATTCTAGTAAGATTTATGAGTTTATTGAGGAAGTCAACAAGTTGAAGGTAAACAATAACATCAAAGCTTTTGAGAGTACTACCGATATAACAAAGTATCTGAAGGAACAATTTGCCGGTTTGTTTAAAAGATTTCTAGATGAGCAAAATAAAGTGAAAGAGGCCAATGTGATAGAGCAACTATTCAAAACCTCTCAGACACTCAATCAATTAGTTGATGTTTTTTCTCAAAAGAATGAAGGAAAAACGGAACAACTAAGGGAAATATTAATATTGAATCATCCTTTGTTATCCTTTCTTCAAGACAAGTTACATATCAGCTACAAGTTTTATATAAACACTTTAGCTGATTTGGAAGCATTATTGTCGGCACGTGGTTATGTGAAATGTCTGAATATGACTCCATTGGATGATTATTATGAGTGGACTAATGATAATGGTGGAGATGGCAAGATTGCAACCTTAAAAATAGCAACGAGTCTCTTTACTGGTTCAGAAGAATTATTGAAGTATGTGAATGTTAATGATTGGAATGATCATCTTGCCACATATGAAGTTGCTGAAATGCGTACTTCTGATGATTTGCCTTTTTAAGAAGAGGGCAGTCAAAGTGCTTAGTTCCAATATACATAAAGTCAAGGAGATAGATTGCATGAATCCGGCAAAATCAGATAAGTGCTGTCTATTCATGTAATACCATTAGTAAGTATGTTGAATCAATGGAAATATCATTTGATAGATTTCTTTCATTTGGCAGAGGTTGAGGATGATACAATTTGGGAGAATGATAGAAACGAGTTTTTAAAATCAATAGAAAAGAAAAAGTAAATGTCAACCCAAACATCAGATAACAACAAGCGGATAGCTAAGAATACTTTGCTTCTTTACTTCCGTATGCTATTTATGATGGTGGTGTCGTTGTAGCACATATACAAATCAAGTCAGTTTCATTCTGGCATGTCTCTTACCAGACAACTTTACTATTAATTCCAAGAATGATTAGACCACTTTAACAAGTAGTTGTGAAGCTTACTGTACAACAAGAATCAATAAAATATAAACAATATTATTATGGCATTTGCAAAAGGAATGACAAATAGAGAGTGGATAATTCATGAACAGGCGAGATGTCTCCATTATCTTCTCTCTTCAGTTATTAAAACCGTTAACGATATGAGAGCTTCATTTGAAGTTAATATCTCTAAACTGGCAGAAGAAGAATCAGATAGAGATCCTCTGATTAAACATGAAAGAGAACAGTATTATCTCAATCTTTTCAATTGTTCTATACCTGACGATATGGAGCGAAATTTTCTTCAGTCAATGGTGGTTCAGATATACTCATATATAGAATCTATCCTTAAGGACATAGCTCAGGACAAAAGTCAGGATAAGTCACTAAGCAAAATAGAGTCATATTATAATCATATTCAAAAGGAGAAAAAGAAAGAGCTCGGTCCGATATCTATCTATTTTTCAAATTGGAAACGGTTTCATGATATGAGAAATGATATATCCCACGATGGATATACTTCTGAGGAAATCTCAGAACAAGATATTGAATGTACTATAGAACAAGCAAGACTATTCTTAAAGGCAGTAGAGAATGCATAAAACATCTTTATAAAACACAAATTATTAATGTCAAATCAAACATCAAATAATAATAAGCGAATAGCGAAAAATACCTTGTACATGTATATACGCATGGCAGTAATAATGCTTGTACAGCTATATACATCGAGGATAGTGCTGCAAGCACTTGGAATTAACAACTATGGAATTTATAATGTTGTTGCTACATTTATAATTGCATTTACATTTCTAAGTAGTCCATTAAGTTCAGCAACTCAAAGATTTTTAAGCTTTGAACTTGGTAGAAGAGACTACGAACAAGCGAATAAAGTATTTAATTTGAGCCTTTTAGGATATGTTCTAATGGCATTTGCACTTGTCATTATAATAGAAATTGTAGGCTTTTGGTTTATAAACAGTAAAATGCAAATACCGGATGGGCGATATACGGCAACTTTATGGACTTTCCAATTATCTTTGTTTGCATTGGTGTTTTCTTTACTAAAGACACCTTTCGATGCTTTGATTACATCTCATGAGAGAATGTCATTTTATGCATACATGAGTATTGTTGAAGTGCTAATGAAATTGGCAAATGCAATATTGTTGATGTATGTTACATTTGATAAACTTATTACTTATGCTGTAATTCAATTGGCTATTATAATTATAGTAGTGAGTTGTGAGTATACATATAGCAAAAAGCAATTCTCTTATTTCAAAATCAAACGATTTTGGGACAAAGATTTGTTTAAACGCCTTTTGTCTTTTTCTGGTTGGACATTGCTTAGTTCTGTATCTACAATGGCTGCCAATCAAGGTGTAACTATTATCTTGAATGTCTATTGTGGAGTAGTAGTAAATGCTGCCATGGGAATAGCACAACAAGTTAGTACTTCTATTAATCAGTTTGTCACAAATTTTCAGGTATCCTTCAATCCGCAAATTGTGAAATACTATTCGGCAAGAGAATTAGATCTTATGAGGAAACTTGTTTATCGGGCATCAAAATTTTCATATATGTTATTATTTATGATTATTTGTCCAGTCATATTCAATATTGATTTTATTCTGAAGATATGGTTGAAAACGCCTCCGGAGAATGCCGGACTGTTCTGTGCTTATCTAATGGTTTGGTCATTGCTTGAGTCTTTAATGGCACCATTGTGGACTTCAATTACCGCTACAGGAAAAATAATGGTTTATCATATTTGTATGAGCGCACTTATTATCTTGGTATTCCTTTTGTCATGGATATGTTTGGGATTTGGGCTTCCACCAGAGTCGGTTCTTATAGTAAAATGTCTTGTAGATGTTGTTTTACTGATAGTAAGGATGGGTTTTGTTAAGAAACTCCTAGGTTTTTCTTTGGAATCTTTTGCAAAAGAAGTTATAATACCAGTTTCTTTTACTACATTATTGTTTGCCTTCCCTATGTATTTCGTTTCTGAACTCCTCGCAGAAAGTTGGATGAAATTATTCACAATGTTAACATCATTTGTGCTTTTATATATACCTGTTTCTTTCTATGTCGTGTTGTCAAAACATGAGAGAGGAATGATAATACAAACTATAAAAAATAGATTTTCAAGATAAATATGACTTCAATTATATCTACATCAAGAAATGGAGATTTCAAAGTAATTTCCAAGAGAATTCCAATGTTAGACTATGCAAGATTATTGACAGCATTCCTTGTAATCTATGGTCATTTGTTCCCTTATGAACCTAACAATTACGTTCGTGTATTTATTTACCAATTCCATATGCCATTGTTTTTTGTCATCAGTGGAATGTTGCATAAATATAATGGTTCCGTGCAGTGGTATAAGTATGTCAGAACAATATTGGTACCTGTCGTATTCTTTGCTTTTTTGTTCTTTATTGTAACTGGCTTGTTATATTCCTATAGCTATGGAAATTACAAAGAATCTGTCTTAAATGAAATTTTTGGGGGCAGCTTGTGGAAAACATATATTAGCTATTTTGTTTTTAGCATAAAAGGTATGGGCAAAGGAACAGTGATGTTAGATGGACCTTGTTGGTTTTTGATAGCTCTGTTTTATTGTAAAATATTTATGGATGTTTGTATATTAAAGAAACGGATTGGAATTTTTGCATTGGCTGTACTTTTCTTTGTGTTATGTATGCATGTACATAAGTATTTGTTTGTGGCGAATTCTGTTATGGCAATGCCGTTTTATGGGCTTGGTTATGTTTATAAGGATAAGCTGTTAGCTGTAGCGAAAAAAAAGCATCCTCTTGTTATGTCGTTATTTACTTTTTGCATTGCTTTATTGATAATGTTAATAAATGGTTCTGTCAGTATGTGGTCTGTATCATTTGGAGCTTTTGGTTATTTGAGCATACCTCTTTTTTATATGCAAGGATTTGTCGGAACATTAATGATATTGTCTTTGTGTTCCATAATAAATAAATCATATCCAATAATAACGAAATGCGCCAATTCTCTAATAAGTATATTAGGATTACAAGCCCTGTTTATTTTCTTATCAGATAATTTCTTGAAAGTAGAATGGACTTATCTTGAGGCAATACTAATAAGTAGCGTCATCATGCTTTTGTGTATAGGTTGCAATGAAATAATAATTCGGTATTGTCCAATATTAATTGGAAAATTTAAAAAGTAATAAACAATGAACATAGCATTAATATTTGCAGGAGGAGTTGGCTCCAGAATGCATACGAAATCACGTCCCAAGCAGTTTTTGGAACTGAATGGGAAGCCAGTAATAATTTATACGCTTGAGTTATTCGATAATCATCCTCAGATAGATAAGATAGTCGTTGTCTGTGTGGAACCTTGGATTCCATTTCTAAAGAAAATGCTCAAGAAGTTTGAGATAAACAAAGTGGCAACTATTATTCCTGGAGGCAGTACGGGGCAGGATTCAATATATAATGGACTCTGTGCTGCAGAGACATTGGTAAAAGGGGATGAGGAACACACAACGGTTTTAATTCATGACGGAGTGCGTCCTTTAATAACAGAAGAGACTATTACAGACAATCTTGATAAGGTTACAGAGTGTGGTTCTTGTATAACTTGTATACCTGCAACAGAGACATTTGTTGTTAAGAAAGATGATTCCTCTTTGGAAATTCCAGAACGCTCAGCTTCCTTGATAGCTCGTGCTCCACAGAGTTTCATTTTGAATGACATTCTGTCAGCCCATCGTAAGGCCATTGCTGAAGGACGACATGATTTTATAGACAGTTGCACGATGATGAGTCATTATGGCTATAAATTAGGCTTGATAGAAGGCCCTATGGAGAATATTAAGATAACCACACCTACGGATTATTTCATCTTCCGTGCTATGGTGGAGGTTCATGAAAATCAACAGATATTTGGATTTTAAAAACAATAAAAATGTTTGGATTTAGTAATCAGATAGTTCAAGAAGATTTAGAAAGAATCTATTTGTCAAATATTTCTTGGGACATCTTTAATGGAAAGACAGTATTAGTGACTGGAGCCAATGCTATGCTTGGCACTTATACTGCTTATTTCTTTCTGTTTTTGGCAAAAGTAAAAAACATTTCGGTCAAGACGGTTGTGCTGACACGAACTCTTTCGAAGACAGAGATTTTATATAAGGATTTCTTAGGGGAAAACTATTTTGATATTATCAATCAGGATATTGTGATGCCTATCCATTATGGAGGAAGTATTGATTATATTTTTCATTTTGCAGGCAATGCATCTCCAAAGTTTATCAATACAGACCCAGTTGGCATATTGAAAAGCAACTTGATTGGAACAATGAATGTCTTGGAGTTGGCAAAAGAAAAACATTCTTCACGTTTGTTGTTTGCTTCGACAAGAGAGGTGTATGGAGCGGTATCAGCAACCACTTTAACAGAAACTTCGTTTGGATATTTAGATCCGATGGAAAATCGCTCGTGTTATCCAGAGAGTAAGCGAGCTGCAGAGAGTCTTCTCAGAAGCTATTTCATTCAATTTGGGGTGAATAGTGTAAGTGTTCGTATAGCACATAGTTATGGTCCTGGTATGAAAATTGATAACGATGGTCGTGTGATGGCGGATTTTATATCAAATGCCGTTCATCGTCAGGATATAGTATTGAAGAGTACAGGGGATGCCGTGCGTGCCTTTTGTTATGTTTCGGATACAGTAGTAGGTATGGTATTGGCATTACTAGAAGGAAAAGCTGGTGAAGCCTACAATTTGGCGAACGAGTTGGAACCATATCCTATAAGAGATGTTGCTAATCTTATTTGCAATAGTTTTCCTGAAAGAAATATAAATGTTGTTTTTGCTGGTGAACAACCTAATGGAGGATATTGTAATTATCCACGTGTAGCATTGGATATGGCTAAAATCGAGGAACTTGGTTTTAAGCCACAAGTTAAATTGAATGAAGGAGTAAAACGTACTGTTTTAAGTTTTGATTAGTAGTATGAAAAAAGAAATTACAATGGAGGAATTGAGAGCCATTCAGCTTGATATTCTTGATAAGATTCATGCGTTTTGTACAGAGCATGGTATTCGTTATTCTTTAGGTGGTGGTACTCTATTAGGTGCGGTTCGACATAAGGGATATATTCCTTGGGATGATGACATAGATATTATGTTGCCTCGTCCTGACTATGAACGATTTTTGAAAGAGTTTGATGGCAAATATGCAGAGTTAAATCTTCAACATTATGGAAATGATAACACCTGTTGTATACCTTTTGCTAAGGTATATGACAACAGAACGGTATTGATAGAGAAACTTCAGAAAAGTGGTATATATATCGATGTCTTTCCTATTGATGGTCTTCCTGAAGAAAGTAAGATAAAAGACTATTTATACATATATAACAATCAACTTCATAAAATCTATTTTATGACTCCTTTCTATATAATTACAGGCTCTTTGAAGGATAGAATAAAATATTATGTAAAGAAGTTAATTTATCCTACTCGTGATAAGTATATTACGGGGTTTTATAATTTCTTAAAATCCTATAGCTTTGAAAATTCAGTAAATGCAGGTGCTATTTGCGGCATATATGCAGAAAAAGAGTTGATGCCACGGGAGACATTTGAAAGTTATATAACAGTTGAGTTTGAAGGTCGACAATATATGGCGATAAAAGACTATGATGCTTATCTTACAAAACATTATGGAGATTATATGCAGCTTCCTTCTAAAGAGAAACAGGTGAGCCACCATGTTTTTACAGCTTATTGGAAGTAACGTTTTAAAGGTCTAAAATTAACAACAAATGATATATTTAGTGGTACAAGATTGGTCTAATACGTCCAAAAATCATGCGGGTATAAAATACTTGTGTAATAGATTGCAGCAAAAGCATCCTGATGAGTTTAAAGTAATTTTGATACCAGATTATTATCAGGGCTTTTCTGATAACTTGCTATTGCGCAGGATAAGCATCTTCCTTGCACGTAGAAAGTTCTTTAGCAGACTGACTCAAATTTATAAAGAGCTACATGCTAAGTTAAATACAGGCGACAAGGTTTTCTTGATGGAATATATGGAACAGCTGTGTCCTCAGGTGTCTTTGGCAGAGCGATTAAAGAATAGTTATCCTCAGATTCCTATTTATGCAATGGTACATTTGGTACCAGAGAAATTAAATGACAATTTTTCTCATGCAGAGTATACAAAATGGATAAAGCCTATAGACTACATTGTAACATTAGGTTCTTCTCTGACTCGATACTTTATAGAAAGAGGCTTCAATAAAAGTAAGATAATAACCACGTTTCATTATGTAGAAAACGATTATTATAAAGTAGTGGATAGATTACCAACACGAAAGTCAATAACAGTCATTGCAATGGGGAATCAAATGCGTAATGTCGCACTTTTGCATGATATTGTTTTGCATTTGCCTCAAGTAAAATTTATTATCTGTCAAGGAGTTGGAAATATGGAAAATGAATTTGCAGACTGTACCAATGTTTCTCTTATCCCATTTGTCTCTGAAGATAAGTTAAGAGATTATATGGCTTCTGCTGATGTTTCACTAAATGTGATGAAAGATACAATCGGCAGTAATGTGATTGTTACCTCAATGGCTATGGGGTTGGCTATGGTATGTAGCGATGTTGGCTCTATTCGTGATTATTGCAATGATTCAAATTGCCTTTTCGCTAACACTACCCAAGATTTTGTCAAGGCGATACTGTATCTGTCAGAGAATGTAGACAGATTAAAAGATATGAAGCAGGCTTCATTAAATAAATCTGCAGACTTGACAATAGATAAATTCTATGATAATATTAAACCCTATTTTAGTAGCAATACTGTATTAAGTTAACATATATACGTCCGAAAATTAATAGCTTACGCTAAGAAGTATTTGTGAGAAATAAATTGGATAAATTGGTCAAGTCGCTGTCTTTTTTCTGTAACCTTATATATCACTATAAATGCAATATTACATAAAGATAGGGCTTGACCAATATTTAAAGATGTAGTTGAAGATTTGGCTGCAAAGTAAAAAAGTATTCGAGAAAATACTCATCGAGGTGATGGTTTTGTTCATGGTAAAAACAAGAAAGATAAATTTCACCCAGATGGGGAGGTATGGCTTGCATGTTGTGAAAATCTATCGCAACGCATTCGGCTTGAAAGGTCGAAGTGCATTGACTGGCTCAAACTTAATGTCTTACTTGCCAAGCGTTTCTTCGGTAAACAGGGAAGATGGGCTATTGTCATTGATAGCTGTAACATTAGCAATGTTGGCAAGAAGGCTCCACATATCGGTCATTTTGGGTCGTGATGAACACAGTCTGTTAAACATGGTCTCGTAATCATGGGTATAGGACTCATTGATATCGTTGTCAAAGACTGCATGATGTTAATAGCCCACCAGTAGCTAAGTAATAAAAAACTGAGTCTTAGAAACAAGACTATGGTAGATTTCTATATCAGCGTTATTGCAAGAAACTTCTCAAACTTTCAACCAGTTGCAGATGCTTACTTCTATAAAAGGAGATTTGCTAATGGGATAAAGAAGGGTTCTTTTTGATAAGCCGCTTTCGTGATGCCAAAGCTATACTTGTCTTATGGACTGCCAGGATCGAGATAAGTGGAAACTCGATTTTGCTTTAAATGTTTCGTTCACATCACTAAATATTGCTAAGGTAACTATGAAGGAGATGGGAATGGAATATTCTATGTATTCATTCAAATCAAAGATGACCAACATTTATCTGGTGATACGAGTATTTAAAGCAAGTGGGTATACTCCGAACCGAACTTTAATTAGTAAGACTTTTCAAAGATCTCTCGTGCTTACAGCACAAAGCTGCTTAGCATATTATTGAATTATTAATAAACTATTGAATATAAACTAATATTTATATTTGATTATTTTTTTGCTTAGTTTCAACAAAATATTTATATAATGTCACAAATCGATTTTTTGATACTATACTCTATATTATTTGGGGAATTTTATTGCATATCAAAAATTCCTCAAAAGAAATTAACTGATAATTATTGGAGATATCTATTTCCTATAGCCCTTTCATTTGTCTTAATTATTGGCTTAAGATATGGCTGGGGCAATGATTATATGTCATATAAATGGAGGATTGAGCACCCTTCATTAGATGAAGATCCATTCTTTGGTTCTATTAATGCTTTTCTAACAGGCATTGGGATGAACTATGTATGCGTATTTTTAATTTATGCATTATGTATGGTTTGGGGAGGCTTTTTGTATTTGAAGAGTTTCAAGGACAATAAGTATATGTTAGTCCTGTTTTTGCCAGCTATGTTTTATTCTGCGACGTTTATGGTTCGTCAAGGTTTTGCAACAGCATTTGTATTTTTCGGTTTTTACTACCTGGTAGATAAAAAATATATACTAAGTGCTTTGTTCCTAATCATTGCAATTAAAATTCATACTGGTATTCTGACGTTAGTTTTATGTCCTTTAGTATTTATGTTAATGAAAAAGTGGTATGATAAACCTTTTCCATATAGGATTATAATACCTTTATACTTGATAGTTTCTTTATTACAGAATTCAGCAAGTCAATTTTTTGCTCAGCATATGTCTAATGCTTTTGCTTTTCTTGACTATTTTGGTAAATTTTCATCTTATAGTGAAAATAATGATCAATGGTTTGGGGAGGATGGTATAAGTGATATATATCAGCAAAGTGAACTGACCATGTTCTTGTCTATAGCTTTTGAAACTGCAATCATCTATTTGGGGAGCATTGCATTAAAGTATAGGAAAGACAGGCGTATCATATGCTTTTATAATACGGTTATAGTTGGTTTATTTATAATGCGAATAGGTTATCTTCTTGAGATTATACATCGAATAGGGCAGTCAATCATGAGTTTCTATTTCATTCCATTAGGATTCTCTTTGTTTGTTTTATTACCAATGCTTAAAAGGAGACAACTTAAATCAATGGAAGCAATATTTGTTCGTATTTTCGTTTCATTTGGTGTATTATATTTAGTTTTATATTATGGGCGCGTGATATTTATGTCACCAACTTATGAATTTGTATGGAGCTGATTTCGTATTATCGTGTGTCAATAATTAATTTAATTAAAATCTCTGCTCATAAACAAAAGTAAGAATAAATCAGTGATTATTTTTGTGAAATGTAAACATTTTAAATAGACCTTATTTTAAGTGGGCTCAGTTAATAAACATAATATGAGAAATCTTCTCTTGGATAATGACTTGTAGGGAATCATATACCATCAAAAACACGCTCTATTAGTGTTCATATCGGTCTTTTTAAGCCCTTATGACGAATTGTTTAACATAAACTAAAATTTTAAGATGAAAAAAGATATGCCCTTAGAGGGGCTTAGGTAGAGTAGTGATAGCGGTTCTGCCCTCTATGATACACCCCAAACAGCCGTTCTCGGACGGGCTGGGGCAATTTTTTCTCAGTGCTTTTATACTTTAGAAATCTTACGAAGAATGGGAGATATAATGTATTGGAATTGGGCTTTTCCTCTTGCGTATTTCTTATATAACCTTAAATTAGCAGACAATGTCTTTCCGTATATTCTTTATATTTTTATCGTGC
>ERZ1026890.298-NODE-298-length-35972-cov-26.067600_pt1 | contig 35972 bp, 30 predicted proteins | sample MGYA00380175_ERZ1026890 | MGnify/ENA primary metagenome ERZ1026890 (study PRJEB33269, sample SAMEA4719811) | human gut metagenome | biome: human-associated habitat; feature: organic feature; material: feces | place: Cameroon | collected 2013-10 ...
CACTGTTTTTGAATTGTTAAAACCGTGTAAAGCAAATCTGTATTAAGTCATATTGGTAAGCTCGGGTGCTGTTTGCACAGCAAAACACCATAAAAACAGCAAACCGGAACTCTATAATCAATTTTTATTTTGTAACACATTTTTACCATTTGTACGATATTTGCATGATGACCTTTCTTCACAACAATTATTTGATTAACCATTTCATAGCCCATTCCGCTAAAGGTGATGGACATGCAAGCATTCCACAGTTCTGCTGTAAGTTGAGAAACGAGAAACATTATTCGGTATCCCATTATTTTCCTCATCGCCTTTATTTCTCAATTATTTGAAGTACCTTTACCGATGGATTTTACATTAGTGCGATATCAAAGTTTTAATAAAAAATGATTCCCTCCCTGCGTAAGTTTTCTGATTGTCATGCGACTAATAGGGTAAAGAGTCGAACGATAACAATTAATTAAAAATGAACAAAAGCAAATTAGGACAAAGGTTTCTCAGATTGGTGGACAGCTACAAGCAGGTGATATATAAAGTCTGCTTCATGTATGCCACCGAGGATGAGACCATAAGCGACCTCTATCAAGAGGTGGTGCTGAACCTCTGGACAGCCTTTCCGCGATTCCGAAGCGAGAGCAAACCATCGACATGGGTTTATCGCATCAGCGTTAACACCTGTATCTCACGGCTTCGCCATAACATCAGGCAACCAAAGACCGTGAGCATTACGACGTCGATGGCCGACCTATTTCCTGAGGAATCGGAAAGGGAACAACAGAAAGAACTCTATCAGCTCATAAGCCAGCTCGGCGAATTGGAACGCGCGCTGATTCTGCTGTGGCTCGACAATAAGAGCTATGAGGAGATAGCGGAAATCCTCGGAATATCGGTCTCGAACGTGGGAGTGCGCATCAACCGCGTCAAGGCAAGACTAAGGGAAATGTCTAATCATTAAAATCAGAAACTATTATGGAACTACAAGATTTGAAACAAAAGTGGAATATGCTCGACGAGCGACTCTCAAAGAGTGAGGTGTATAACAAACGTACTTTGGAGGAAATCATCAAAGGCAATAACAAGACTACATACGAGAAGCTTCAAAAGCAGGGAATGTTCAATTTCTTCGTAACGCTCTTTATTGCAGCTGCCATTTGTCCTTTGTTGTATAGCAAGGGAATCTTCCACGACATATCGTTCTACATCTTAGAGGCAGTCTGTCTTCTTGGCATAGTGATGGTGACTTGCCGATTGGCTGTGCTTTCCCGTTTAAATGTCATGAAGACACCAGCCGAGCAACTCTGTAATATTACCAACTACAAACGTTGCTATTTCTTTGAGTCTGTGATTGGCGTACCTGTGTGTGTCTTTGGCATCTGTGCCACGCTTTACTTTGAACATACCACTTCGCCACTCGGATTGCTCTTTGTCAGTCTCGGTGTACTCGCCGGTGCAACATGTGCCTACTTGGGCTGGAAGAAACATAAGAATACGATGTCGGAGATAGAGCAGAACCTTGCAGAACTCAAGAACTTTGAATAAACAATATACAGATTTGAGCAGTTTATTCGGCGGAATAAGACATTAAAAAAAGCGGTATAGGAATGTTGCTGTATAATTCCTATACCGCTTATATTCTTTTGCCTTTAAGCTTTGTCAGCTCGTGAGCTTTTAGTATTCAATCTATCATACGAAGGAAGCCTCCATTATATGAATGTTGAGACACTTCTCTATATCCGCTATTGTCTTGAATGAGAAGTTCGTATGACCAGACAATATCTTGCTGACATATTGCGGAGAACAACCAAGACGTGAAGCGATGTCTGCACGTGAGAGTTTGTGTTCCTGCATATAATCAATAATCTTCATGGCGATGCCTTGCGACCACTTCAGCCACACTTCATTGTCTTGCCTCCACTTTGCTTCTTCTGCAAATTTAGAAGGCTCTCTACTGAGATTTCTTTCAAGAAATTTTAATGTTTTCTCTTTCATAATAAATCCTCCTCAAAAAAGTCCACAAAACTGTCTTTATCAAAGATACCATTCTGCTGTAAATAGTTTCGACAAGCATTGAGTTTGTCTAATTCTATTTGGGTATGTTCTCTGTCTTGCATTGTTGCTGTGAGCTTTATGGCTCCGCCAGTTACAATGTAGACATTAGGTTCTATCCGTATGGCGTATATCCGAAGCCAACTTACATGTCGTTCTCTGTCCCAATTACGCACTTTCTCACGCGTCAGTTCATGTATTCTGTTATCTGCCAGACTTAATGGATGAAAAAGTCCGTCCAACTGTTCGGTATATGGAAAGTCTAATATCAGGCGTTCAAGAGCTCTTGCATCTTCCATCGTGTCTTTAATAGCATCACTTATCTTCTCAACATGAAAGAATCCTTGTAAATCGTCTATATTGGCAAGAAAGAAATCAAGCAAATAGTTGGCATTACTCCACTCACGGAAAAGCATTGTCAACTCATCCGCTTCTTTTGCTTCATCTCTGACAGCCCAAAGATGATTATAACCTGCTATAGCTCTTACAAATTTCATATATAATGTCTTTTCTGATGCAAATATAGACATTTAAAACGAAATATGCAACTTATAGGTTGCATATTTCATTCTGAAGCAGTTTATATTTAGAGGTAATAGACCGAAAAAAGCGGTATAGGAATCTTGCTGTGGATTTCCTATACCGCTTATATTCTTTTGCCTTTAAGCTTTGTCAGCTCGTTAGCTTTTAGTATTCGTCATCATTCCAGAGGAAGTCGTCCTTTGAAGGATAGTCGGGCCAGAGGTCCTCGATGCTTTCGTATACGTCGCCCTCGTCCTCTATCTCCTGAAGGTTCTCGAGCACTTCGAGCGGAGCGCCGGAACGCATAGCATAGTCTATAAGTTCGTCCTTAGTTGCGGGCCAGGGTGCGTCTTCCAGTTTGGAAGCCAATTCAAGTGTCCAATACATAGTCTTAAGTTTTTACGGTTCAAAATTTAATGTTTCACAAAGAGGCTGCCATCGCTTTTTTACGATGCCAATCAACAGACATTTCGGCCTATAGGCCGTGTGCCTCCTGTTCCAACTGCAAAAATAGTAATTTTTGTATTATTTGCAAGTAATATATAGTTTTTTTTCGTCGCAACCTTCAATAAAGTTTAAATATAAAGCCAAACTGAAAAAATAATCGGACAATCTGTTTACAAATTGCATCAGAAGGCTGTCTATATGCTCTTCACGACTAAGCGTTACCAAGCGGCGCTCCACACGCCGACATACCGTACGGCACACATGAGCTTGAGCTGCAGCAACGCTTCCGCCGGGCAGAACGAAGGTGTCGAGAGCAGGAACTATAGACTGCAAGCGGTCCGTCTCATGCTCCAGCCTTGCTATTTCGTCGCATCCCAAACTGCCTTCTCCCCGTACGTCTTTGCCGACACGCCAAGTACGATTGCCCTCCGTGGACGAAAGACTGGATCCGATGATGAACAACCGAGCCTGTATCTCCGCCAGAAAACGCGATACTTCCGCATCGGATTCAGCGGCAAGCAGCCCTATGTGGGCATTCAGTTCGTCAATCTCGCCGCTCACTTCAATGCGTATGTCGTCCTTCATGACACGCTTGCCTCCATAGAGCGAGGTGGTGCCATCGTCGCCAAGTCGGGTATAAAACTTCATAATGTCAGAAATTTACGATGTAACAGGATGTCAGAAATTCACGATGTAACTGGTCTTGTATCGGTCTGTATCAGTAAATGCGATGCCGAGATAGTAAAGGTCGTAGCAGACGCTGACGCGAGGACTTGAAAGAAGTGTCTCCCACATTTTCTTAGCCAAAGCATTGTCATAGATGTCCTCCACCAATATCAGCGTGTCCATGTCAGAATGCTCCAACACAGACGTGAGGAAGTCTTCGCTTCCCTCAACGGGACGGATAAGCGCCACTTCTACTGTCTCTGCTTCCATTTTTCCGTCCCTTGCCTCCTTTGTCTGAACAGCGCGTACAGCCGACGCCTTGCATCCGCTGCTTACATATCTCTTCAGCAATGCCGTGTCGCCACCGTAGCAGAACCATGTGCTCGCCTGGCGGAAGTTGGCAATGCGGAAATACAGCTCCATGCGCATGCGTTCCAGCCAGCTGACATCGGGCAATTCGCTGCGCAGGTCTGAATAAGCATAATACGGATAGTACTCGTTGATGACATAGCGGATGAAACGGTATGCCGAGGGAGACTGCACACCGAAACCACGGCAATACCCGACGCGGCACAGCCAACGGAAATATCGTTTCAGTTTATTCATACCCACAAAGTTACTAAATTATTCAATTCAAAATCGGCGAAGCCGACCAAATCCTAATTCAAAACTCAAAATTCATAACTAAAAAAGGGTGCTTCTCCTTGACAGGAAAAACACCCTTTTTGTATTATGTTACTTGTTGTTAAGCTCTGAAATTACTTAACCTGAACAGTAGCACGACGGTTGTAAGAGATCGGAGAGAGATCCTTTACACCACCCTTAGCCTCTGTTGTAATCTGGTCGCGGCTAACGCCCATCTTAACGAGCTCGTTAGCAACGGTCTCAGCACGCTTCTCAGAGAGCTTCTGGTTGTAAGCAGGCTTACCTGTTGCGCTATCAGCATAACCGGTAACGAGGAGGTTAGCGTTGTTCTCCTTAGCATACTCAGCCATGTTCTTTACGTTTACGAGGTCCTTCTTAGAAGCGATAACTGACTTGTTGATGTTGAAGAATACAGATACCGGAGTACCTACGTATTCCTTAACAGCAGCTGTAGCATCCTTCTTCTGAGCGAGGAGGTTCTTCAGACGAGCGTTCTCTGCGTTAGCGTCGTTGAGCTGAGCGTTGAGAGCGTCAATCTGAGCCTGTGAGAGAGCCTTGATAGCGTCTACGTCAGGAGTCTTGTCCCAAGAAGCCTTACCGAGGTTGAAGGTCAGACCGAGCTCAGCATAGAGTTTGTTGTCCTTGCCTTCCCAGATACGGCCACCCTTGCCGTATGTAGCAACATTGTCAAGATCCTCCTCTGCGTAGTTCCAGCCGAGCTCGAAGTGAACACCTACGTGCTTGCTTACGCGGAATGTGTTGAGGATACCAGCTGAGAGGTTCATTGCATAGCGGTCAGCGCAGCAGTTACGGTTGATACCGGCACCTACGAAGGGAACGAAGTTCCAAACGCGGTTAGGATTATAACCATAGAGCATGTTGCTGAGGTTGAAGAGAACGTTCTCGTTAAGAGTCCAAATATGGTTAGAGTGCTTGTTCTCGTCAACTACGGTACGACCCCAAACGCCAGAGAACTTGGTACGAAGACCAAGACCCGGTGTGAACCACTTACCGATTGCTACTGAGAAACCGGGAGTTGAACGGAAGTCCTTGAACGGGCTACGTGAAAGGCCCTGACCGTGCTCCTGATTTGAATAGAATGCATTCCAATCTGCACCAACCTGGACAAACCAGTTGCTCCAGAATGAGTTTGTTGCAACGCTGTACTTTTCTACAGGATCTGCTGTCGTCTCCTGAGCCATTGAGCCCATTGACAAACCGCACATTGCCAAAACAATTAATAACTTTTTCATAACCTTTATTTATTTAACAATCAAAAATTTTATTCAGTTTTAATTTTGGTATAGAGGGTTTTCACCTTATAAATCGCTGCAAAGATACTAATAAAAACAGTATCCACATCAATTTTTCATAAAAATATTACCTAAAAGTATAAAAAATCTTACATTTCGGATAATCTTGTGTTCATTTTATCTTTTTGTGTATTAACATTTTATGTAAATAATGCAAAACTGACACTATTAACTTCCTACCCCAGAAGTTGCTCCATATCTGTCTGGCGATATACGGCAAGGATTTTCTTGCCATCGGGGGTGTAATTGCAGTTAGAACAAGCGAAAAGACTGTTGATTATAGTCTCCATCTCCTCGTTGCTGAGCACCTCGCCATAACCGATAGCGGCTCCACGCGCCATTCCGAGCGCCAATTCGTGGTTAACGTTGCTGACCAAAGTGGCGTCTACGCTTGCTGCAGATGACGACGACACGTCGCGTGCAGAGGCTATAAGGTCTTGCAGAAGATTGATGCAGTTTACTCCTTCCAGTCCTGACGGCACGGCATTCACGGCGTACGTGTTGCCTCCAAGGTCGCTAAGCTCGAAGCCGAGCGACTGCATCTCGGTCATTACCGATGCTAAGACATTGCCGTCGGCAGGTGTAAGATGGAGTGCTTCGGGGAACATCAGCTTCTGCGGATAACTGTGATGGTCTGCCATTTGGGCGAGATAACGCTCGTATAGTATTCGTATATGCGCACGACGCTGGTCGATAATCATCAGTCCTGACTTTACGGCGGTCATGATATACTTGCCTTTAAACTGATAATGGTCGGGCGATTTCTCTGCCATCAGTCCTTCATCGGTGGCGGCAGACTGAGGTTCTGCATCGGACGGAAGCGTGCGCGACTGCACTATCTCGTCAGTAGCGGGCTCATCCATATCGCCAAAACCGTCAGACGGAAGAACATCTGCATCACCAAAACCACGTGATGGGATGGCGTCTGCATCACCAAAACCGCGCGAGGGAATGGTCATTTCTGCGTCGTCGCTGTTGAAATTACGCGACGGCACTATCTCGCTGTCATCCGGGAGGAAGCTTGTCTGACGGGGCTGGCGCGATGTGTCGTCAAGTCCTGCATAGAGTTTGTCCCAATCAGAAGGAGCGGTAGACTTCTTTGGAGCCGATTCCTTGAAGGGATTGTATTCGGGATTATACTGCACTTTGGGCGCAGTAACTCCACCCAAACCGCCTACTGCTGGAATGTCAGGCTGACCTTCAGTGTCGAATTCGATGGCAGTAACGTCATTGAACATGCCCACTGCGTCCTTTACGGCAGCTGAAAGTATCTGCCATATAGCCTGTTCGTTGCCGAACTTTATCTCGGTCTTGGTTGGATGGATGTTCACGTCAATGTCGTCAGCGTTTACATTGAAGTAGATAAAGTAAGGCACCTGTTCGCCTTCGGGCACAAGACGGTCGTACGCCATCATTACTGCCTTATGAAAATAAGGATGTTTCATGTAGCGACCGTTAACGAAGAAGTACTGGTGAGTCCCCTTCTTACGCGCAGACTCGGGCTTACCCACGAAGCCAGAGATGCGACACATCGATGTGTCGACGTCCAAAGGAAGAAGGTGCTGATTGATTTTCTTGCCGAAGATGTCCACGATGCGCTGTCTCAAACCGCAAGAACGGAGATTATACATCTCGTTGTTGTTATTATAAAGCGAGAAAGCTATCTCGGGATATACAAGGGCTATACGCTCGAAAGCGCTTACGATGTTATTAAGTTCGGTGGTGTTCGACTTCAGGAACTTCCTTCTTGCAGGAACATTGAAGAAAAGATTCTCAATCTTGAAGTTGCTTCCGACGGGACATGAGCACGGCTCTTGCGACACGAAACGCGAACCAGCTATGGTAAGCAGCGTGCCCACTTCTTCGTCCGCCATGCGTGTCCTCAACTCCACCTGCGACACAGCGGCAATGGAAGCAAGCGCTTCGCCGCGGAATCCCATAGTGTGAAGGTTGAAAAGATCGTCCGCCTTTCGTATCTTCGACGTAGCATGACGCTCGAACGAGAGACGGGCATCAGTCTCTGACATACCTTTACCATTGTCCACAACCTGTATGGTGGTGCGTCCTGAGTCGACACACACCACATTGATGCTGGTGGCACCCGCGTCAACGGAGTTCTCCACCAACTCCTTTATAACGCTGGCGGGGCGTTGTATCACCTCGCCGGCGGCTATCTGGTTTGCCACGGAATCGGGCAGAAGTTGTATAATATCGCTCATACGTTAAAATGGTCTGTTAATATATACCCACATTCATGTCCACGGCTTACCTACGTTCAGCAAGCCAGCAACGCCATCAGGGCTGCCAACAGTAACAGCAGCGCCACTATGAAGAGCCATCCGGTGATACGTGCCGGCTGTCTTGCCGACTTACGGTCGCCGTCGGACGAGCCTTCCAGCGACTGTCTTGCCACATCCTCCGGCGCCACTCCCCTCTTCAAGGCGTCTAATATGTCACGTCGCTCATTGGAGAAGCGAAACGTGTGATGGAAGCCGCGTGGGCGGCGATTGCCGAAATACATTTATTATATATGTATAAAATTAGATATATGTAAGACGAAATACGCAGCATTTACGCCTTAATTACATTCTGCATGGTGGGCTGCGTCATTCTCCAGACAGCGTCTGCAACGGCGCTTCACGTCTGCGGACCGCCTTCAGTTCGGTGCCGGCATTCTTTCCGCGCCAGTTGAATATGTCGTTCTTGTCGGTAGGTCTGATATAGTCGAACCATGCAAACTCAGGCAGACGATACTTGTCTGGCGGTATCTGCGTAATGGGGTACATCGTACCCGTGGACTTCGAAGCCCATATCTTCTCCAACTGTCTCTTCTCAGACACAAACATTCGCATCGTATCCGTCTCCAGATAGTTGAGCTCCGTGAGAACCGAGTCCTTGCTGTCAGCGTTGTAATATATGGTCTTTACGTTTCCGACGGCGTCAGCGCGACGCATGTTTCCGTCCTTAAAGAAGGCGTCCATGCGCTTTGAGGATATCTGATTGAAGTGCTTATCGTCCACCTGTTCCACCGAGAGCGCCTGATTGATAACCTCTGCACGCTTTATTGTGGAGTCGCTCATATACACCTTTATCACTTCTCCGAGAATCTGACGGTTGATGTTCCACGCTATCGGGTCGTGATACATCGTCATGCACGAATCAATGGAAGTGGCGACAAGCGAGTCGCACACCGCCTGCATGTCGTTGCGGAACGAACGGACATGGCGGAAAGCGTGCACCTCACGTCTCACCGAGTCGGTATTGATGTTATATGTATAGAGCTTCATCGAGTCGGCATGCATCCACAGCGTATCCTTCTGCGAGTAATCGACAAGCATGGCACGCTTCGTGGCATAGCCATAACCGTCCTTCTCATTATAGAAGAAGCGTCCTGCATGCAGCTCATTCTTGTTTTTGTGGTCTACGAAAACCACGTTACCGAATCCTTCGTTGTTGCCGTTGTTGTTGTCATGATAGAGCGAATCGCCCGTAATGGTCTTATCTCCGTCCACGATGGTGGAGCGTCCGAAGAGCTGCGAGCGGTCGGTACGCGAGTTAAGGTAGGCGTCGGTGGTGTGTATGACGCTCTCCTTCGAACGCACCGTAGACGGTCCGGTGACGTGAGCCACTGATGTTCGCGTGTCGTAATGGAGCGTATCCGTAGTGATATGGTTATGACCGCTGAACATCTCCACCGAATAGAGGAACGTAGCCTTACGTGTTACGGTGTTATACTCGCCCCAGTCACTCACCAGACGGTCCTTTCCGTCCACGAGTTTTCCTCCTTCGAAGAAGTAGGCGTTCTCGTAAATGCGGTCATAGTCGAGCGAATCGGTGTAAAGCGTCTGCGTACGATGCTTCAGCACCACATGGTTTCTGGCATGCATCATCTGCTCAGCTCCGTCATAGTCGGCATAGTCGCAGGTCATTGAGAGCGTGTCGCCCTGCTTGAAGCGCACATGTCCGAACGCTTCCACGGCGTTTGCCTCCTGGAAGAAGTATGCACTGTCGCACCAAAGCTGGGCTCCGGCATGCGTGAAATGCACCTTTCCCTTCAGTATCTGCGCGTCAGGAACGCTGCTATACTGGTCGTAACGCAGCTCATCCGAATGGACGAGATACACACGTTCGTCTGTCTTCCTGCGCTTTTTCTTCTTGTTTGGCGCCGCCATAGCCGAGAGCAGGCAGAAGCCAAAAAGGCATAGAACCGCCATCAGGACGGTTCTATGCCAATTATGTATGATTTTGGATTTCTGTTTTCCCATTTTATTATAAGATCACTTCATAGATCACTTAATCCATCCTTCATATTCGAACTTGCAGTTCTTGCATCTGTCTGCCATCTTCACATACGTGGTCTTAATCTTGTTGACCACCCATTCATGAAGGAAATCGGCACGCATCTTCTGCAACACCACGTTCTTCATTACCTGATAGTCCTCGGTGATGGTGGCGCGGTGAGCCGGTGTGCGGCTCTTCAGTTTTACGATAGCCACGACAGTCTTGCCTTTCTCGTTAACCATTGAGAATGCCTTCGACACGTCTCCAACTTCCATGTGCTCCACCTCGCGTGCCACCTCAGTGGGGAGGTCCTTCATCTGGAAGCGTGATGTGCGTCCGTCCTCAGCGTTAAACGACATCAGACCCTTATTATTACGTGTGTCCTTGTCGTCAGAGAAGTAAGTGGCAGCCTCCTCAAAGGTCAGCTTCTTGGCTCTGATGTCATCTGCCACGGAGTCAAGACGCAGACGCATCTCCTCGGTTGCCTCCGGCGAAACTCGCGGAATGCGGAGGATGTGGCGCACCTTTATTCTGTCACCTCTCTTGTCTATGAGCTGAATGATGTGGAATCCATACTCCGACTCCACTATCTTGGATATCTTCTTCGGGTCTGTAAGATTGAAAGCAACGGTGGCGAACGCCGGGTCGAGCATACCTCTTCCCACATAGTCCATCTCTCCTCCCTGGCGCGAAGAGCCCGGGTCTTCAGAGTAGAGACGTGCAAGAGTGGCGAATGAAGTCTCGCCAGATGTGACACGTTCCGTGTATTCGCGCAGATCGTTCTTCACGCGATTGATTTCATCCTGCGAAATCTTCGGCTGCTTGGTGACAATCTCCACCTCCACCTCTGTCGGCACGAACGGTATGCTGTCCTCCGGCATATCGCGGAAGAACTTGCGCACCTCAGACGGAGTTACTGATATGTCGCTCACCAGCTTCTCACGCATCTGCTGAATCAGCTGGTTGTTCTTGAAGTCGTCGTGGAGCTGCTGTCTCATCTGCGCTACAGTCATCTTCTTGTATTCCTCCAGCTTCTCCTTCGAGCCAGCCTGCTGTATCCAGCGGTTTATCTGCATTTCGATGTTCTGTGCAATCTCTGACTCTGTAACGGTGACAGAGTCGATGGCAGCCTGATGGAGGAAGAGCTTCTGCACGGCTATCTGCTCCGGTATGGAACAGTCAGGATCGCCATGCCATGTCACGCCTTCAGCCTCACCTTGCAGGCGCATAATCTCTACATCCGACTTGAGGATAGGCTCATCACCTACCACCCACATCACCTCGTCCACAACGCTGTGCTCAGGAGGTGTATTGTCCACAACGGGCTTCTCTTCCGACAGTTTGGGGAGCGAGACCGGCTCGTCACTCTCCACCTCCGTAGTGTCGGTCTTGAGAGCAAGCTGCATAGCCTTTCCGCGATTTGCATTTGCTCCTATCACGGCAAGCAGCATGGCTGCTGCCGCAATAAATATGGTTACTCTCTGTTTATTCATCTATCAATTTGAATGTATATTCTGAATATACTCTATATTATATATATGTGTGGATTAGTGCTTGTTTACAGTCTCGAGCACAGCCTTGTCTACGCTTACGCTATACTTCTTGCGCAGGTCAGCCACCCACTTCTTCTCAAGTTCTTCCTGATAATCAGCCACAACAAGCTCGCGCACGTCCTTGTATGTCTTCGGAGCCTTGAGCTTCTCGCCGTATACGGCTGTGATGGGATAACCCTCTACGGGCTTCACCTTTGCACCTGTCTGGAATATCTCGTTGTCCACGAGGGTGTTGTCGCCCTTCTTGAAGATGCCCTTCACCACCTTGATGCGAACCGTCGAGTCGTTAAACTCCTTGCGCAGCGTGTCTGCCCAAGCCTCGAAAGGAATGTTCTTGATGGCGTTCTTCACGTTCTCCACGTCGGCAGCGTCCTTCACGTAGTAAGCGATGCCCTTGAAGCGCGGTTCGTCCCAACGATACTTCTTGCGGTTCTTCTTGAAGTAAGCCTCAAGTGCCTTATCGTCCTTTGCAGCACGGTTCCACACTGTGCGGTTTGATATTTCGTAGAGCAACAGTCCGTCGTGATACTCACGAATGAGGTTCTTGAGTGACGGATCGTTTGCTGTCATCTCCTCCACACGCTTGTCCAGAATGTCGCCGGGCTTCACATTGTCAGCCTTTGCGATGGAATCAATCTTCTGTGTGATGATCTGCTCGCGAATGCCGCGCTGGTCGATGAATCTGCGGATGTCAGTACGAACCGAGTCATACGGGAAGAAGTTGCCGCGATCCTTTACGTAAACGATATGATAACCGAACGGTGAGAGGAACGGCTCTGATGTCTCGCCCTTCTTCATTCCGAATATCTTCTGTTCAAACTCCTTCACGGTCTGTCCCTTCTGCACCCATGAGAGGTCGCCACCGCGCATGCCGGACATCTTGTCGTCCGAACAGCGACGTGCCAAGTCCTCAAAGTCGGCGCCCTTCTTCAGCGCCGTATAGATGCTGTCGGCACGCAGCTTGGCTGAGTCCTGGCTTGCCTGCGACGCTTTCTGTTGCAGAGCCACGAGGATGTGGTAAGCATGCACCAAGCCTCCGTTGCCGTCTACACGCTGCTGTGTCTGCTTGTATATGTTGCGTGCCTCGCGCTCCACGTCGTTATCGTCGATGAATGACGGACGCACCTGCTGGTTGCGATACATCAGATATTCGTCTCTGAATGCCTTCGCCGTGTCCAGTCCTTCTGCCTGTGCTGCCAGCACCTTGAGCTTGTAATTGACAAAGAGGTCAACATAATCAGCTACGCTCTTCTTGTCGACGACAGTCTCAGCGTTGTTCTTGTTGTATGAATACTCAAACTCAGAACGCGGCACTGCCTGTCCGTTTATGGTCATAATCGTGGGGTCGGCGGTCTGTGCCGACACGCTGCCTGCGGCAAGTAGCAATGCAGCCAACAGTGATTTAATCTTATTCATTTCTGTTTATGTGTTCTTTCTGTATTTTGTTTGCCTTGCGGCGTATTTTCTTATTCAGTGGACGATTCGGGGCTTCATCGTCAGCAGGGGGTGTTTGTGTCTATACATTTATATATATAAGGGGTGCGGTACGTTCCGTCTTCTTTGTATGGATACGTCTAAAAAAAGCGTAAGCAATGGTCCGTGGCATTTCCTCGGAAACGCGGCGCGGACCATTGCTTTATAGAGTGTCCGTCCTGTTATTACTGTGGACGTGAATAGTTAGGAGCCTCACTTGTGATGGTGATGTCGTGCGGGTGGCTCTCAAGCACGCCGGCGTTTGTGATGCGTGTGAACTTAGCGTTGTGCATAGCCTCGATAGTACCAGCTCCGATGTATCCCATACCAGAGCGCAGACCGCCGATGAGCTGATAGATAACTTCCTGAACGGTTCCCTTGTAAGGTACGCGTCCTGCGATGCCTTCCGGCACGAGCTTCTTCACGTCCTTTGTGCCAGCCTGGAAGTAGCGGTCCTTCGATCCGTTCTCCATAGCCTCGAGCGAACCCATACCACGGTAGCTCTTAAACTTACGACCGTTGAAGATGATGGTGTCGCCGGGGCTTTCCTCTGTACCTGCCACGAGCGAACCGATCATTACTGAGCTACCACCGGCAGCGAGTGCCTTAACCACGTCGCCTGAATAGCGCAGACCACCGTCAGCAATCAAAGGAACACCTGTGCCCTGAAGAGCAGAGAATACGTCATATACAGCGCTGAGCTGCGGCACGCCTACACCTGCAACCACACGTGTGGTACAGATAGAGCCCGGACCGATGCCCACCTTCACTGCGTCGGCACCATTGTCGACGAGCATCTTGGCGGCAGCACCAGTGGCTACGTTGCCCACAACGATGTCTACGTTGGGGAATGAAGCCTTAGCCTCGCGGAGCTTCTCGATAACGAACTTAGAGTGACCGTGAGCAGTATCGATAACGATGGCGTCAGCGCCAGCCTCAACGAGAGCGCTCATACGCTCGAGGGTGTCGGCTGTTACGCCCACACCAGCAGCCACACGCAGACGACCCTTATCGTCCTTGCATGCCATTGGCTTGTCCTTAGCCTTGGTGATGTCCTTGTATGTGATAAGACCTACGAGATGGTTGTCACCGTCAACAACGGGGAGCTTCTCAATCTTGTTGCTCTGTAGAATTTCGGCAGCAGCCACAAGGTCGGTCTTGATGTGTGTTGTGACAAGGTTGTCGCGTGTCATCACGTCGTCGATGAGCTTGTCAAGGTGACGCTCGAAACGCAGGTCACGGTTGGTGACGATACCAACGAGATGATTGTCCTCATCAACTACGGGAATACCTCCGATGTGATATTCCGCCATCATGTCGAGGGCATCCTTCACCGTCTTTCCACGGCGAATGGTCACGGGATCGTAAATCATGCCGTTCTCGGCACGCTTCACGATAGCCACCTGACGAGCCTGGTCCTCTATCGACATGTTCTTGTGGATAACACCGATGCCGCCTTCACGCGCGATGGCAATAGCCATAGCCGACTCCGTTACGGTGTCCATGGCTGCTGTGACAAAGGGCACATTCAGGCTGATGTTCCTTGAGAACTTGGTTTGCAACTCTACCGTCTTGGGCAGTACCTCTGAATAAGCTGGGATAAGCAGGACGTCGTCGTAAGTGAGACCGTCCATTACAATTTTATCAGCAACAAATGATGACATATAACTTAAAAAATTTATTGCATGCAAATTTAGCAATAAAAATCCATTTGCAAAAAAAATCGGGGCATTTAATTTTTACGTTAATGCTAATTAACGTCAGAGAGCAGAAAAGTTGAGAGATGTACTTAGTTGAGAGTTCAGAATTGAGAGTTGAGAGTTATGATATGTATATTAATATAATGTAGCAATCTTAAATGATTAAAAAAGGTAATCATAACTCTCAACTCTCAATTCTCAACTCTCAATTCTGAACTTTAATTCGCCTGTTCCGACAGGAACTTTATGCGAACCAGTCTTATTTCGTTGTCCTCGTAGTCGCCTCCGAGTTCGTCCACGGCGTCGTCTATGCTGTCCGTCTCGCTCTCGCGGAAGTATTCATAGATGTCGTCCACCTGATCTTCGTCCATTACGTCTTCGAGGAAATAGTCGATGTTCACTTTTGTGCCGCTGTATACGATGGCGTCAATCTCGTCCAACAGTTCTTCAAACTCAAGGTTGAGCGTGGAGGCGATGTCGTCGAGAGGCATGCGACGGTCGAGGAATCCGATGATTTTCACCTTCGTCATCGAGTCCTTCGCCACGGTGCGCACGAAGAGTTCTTCAGGACGTTCTATATCGTTCTCCTCACAATAAGTCTTGATAAGCTGGCAGAATTCCTTGCCGTAACGCTTCGCCTTGCCGACGCCAACGCCCTGAATGTTCTTCAGTTCGTCCACGGTTACGGGATAAAGCGTTGCCATCTGTTCCAGCGACACGTCCTGAAAGATTACGTATGCGGGCAGGTTACACTTGCGTGCTGTCTTCTTTCTTAAGTCCTGCAGCATGCTGTATAGCGTCGGGTCGAGAGCCGATACTCCGTGATCTTCCATATCGTCCTCAGCCGACTCGCTGAAGTCGGTGTCCTCCACATACGTAAAGTCCGTCGGGTTCTTCACGTATCGGCGTCCGGCAGCCGTCACCTTCAGCAGTCCGTAGTTCTCCACGTCCTTTACGATATATCCGGCTATCATACCCTGACGTATCACAGGATTCCACACCTTCGACGGCATGTCCTCTCCTGCTCCGAACTCTTCCAGCTGTTCGTGCTTGTGCGACACGATGTCGTCCGTGGCTCTGCCCTTTATGAAGTCCACCACGTAGTCCTGACGGAATGCCTCCTTCACTGCCATGATGGCTTTCAGGACGATGAGCAGCTGTTCCTTGCCTTCGTGCCGTGTCTTGGGATGCAGGCAGTTGTCGCAGTTGCCGCAGTTGTCCTTCGTATATTCCTCTCCGAAGTAATGCAGGAGGATGCGTCTTCTGCATACAGACGACTCGGCGTATGCCGCCGTCTCTTGCAGTAGCTGCTTGCCGATATCCTGTTCAGCCACAGGCTTGCTCTCCATAAACTTCTCCAGTTTCTGAAGGTCCTTATATGCGTAGAAGGCAATGCAGATGCCCTCGCCGCCGTCACGTCCGGCTCTTCCCGTCTCCTGATAATATCCCTCCAGGCTCTTCGGAATGTCATAATGTATTACGAAGCGCACGTCTGGCTTGTCGATGCCCATTCCGAAGGCTATCGTAGCCACGATGACGTCAATGCGCTCCATAAGGAAGTCGTCCTGCGTCTTCGATCGCGTAGCCGAGTCGAGTCCGGCATGATAAGGTGCCGCCTTGATGTCGTTGGCTTTAAGCACGGCAGCCAGCTCCTCCACCTTCTTTCGCGAGATGCAATAGATGATGCCGCTCTTTCCGTGATGCTGCTTGATGAACTTTATTATCTGTCGGTCGATATCCTTTGTCTTCTGCCTTACCTCATAATATAGGTTGGGGCGATTGAATGAGCTCTTGAATTCCTTTGCATCCATGATGCCGAGGCTCTTCTTGATGTCCATCCTCACCTTGTCCGTAGCCGTAGCGGTGAGTGCTATGACGGGAGCGTCGCCTATCTTGGATATGGTAGGACGTATGTTTCGGTATTCTGGTCTGAAGTCGTGTCCCCATTCGGAGATACAGTGCGCCTCGTCCACGGCGTAGAACGAAATCTTGAACGAGCGGAAGAATTCCAGGTTGTCTTCCTTGTTGAGCGATTCGGGTGCCACGTACAGCAGCTTGGTCTTTCCGCTGTGCACGTCGTCATACACCTGCTGTATGGCAGCCTTGTTGAGCGATGAGTTGAGATAGTGTGCCACCCCCGTCTCCTCGCCGAGCGAATTGATGACATCCACCTGGTTCTTCATGAGCGCTATCAGCGGCGACACGACAATGGCCGTGCCCTCCATGATTAGAGACGGCAACTGATAGCACAGGCTCTTTCCTCCGCCCGTCGGCATGAGCACAAAGGTGTCGTTGCCGTCAAGCAGATTGCGTATGATGGCTTCCTGCTCTCCCTTGAAGGAAGAGAAGCCGAAGTAATGCTTCAGTTGTCCTGTTAGGTTAATTGTCTCAGTCATAGTAATAAGATTTAATGTCTCTTAAGATATGCGTGGGAGACAGGCTCGTCTGCGTCCTTGCCTCCCGCGCATCTCTTTCTTATTTAAGGTTCGATTTCTCGAGCTGGCTCTTTGCGTAGTCGAGAGTTACGGTAAATGAGTCCACCTTCTTGGCAGGCACCTCAAACATGGCGTCCATGACTATCGACTCCACGATGGAGCGCAGTCCGCGTGCGCCGAGCTTATACTCCACTGCCTTATCGACGATGAAGTCGTATGTCTCTTCGGTGAATTCCAGCTTGATGCCGTCCATCTCGAAGAGCTTCTTATACTGCTTTACGATAGAATTCTTCGGCTCCACGAGGATACGGCGCAGCGCCTCTCGTCCGAGCGGATTGAGATAAGTGAGCACGGGCAGACGTCCGATGATCTCTGGAATGAGACCGAACGACTTGAGGTCCTGCGGAAGGATATACTTCATGAGGTCGCCCTTGTCCAGGTTGCGCACGTTCTGCACGGAATTGAATCCTACGACGTGCGTATTGAGACGCTGCGCTATCTTGCGCTCTATGCCGTCAAACGCGCCACCGCAGATGAAGAGGATGTTGCGTGTGTCGACGTGTATGTAGTCCTGGTCGGGGTGCTTGCGTCCGCCCTTTGGCGGCACGTTCACCATTGTTCCCTCAAGGAGCTTGAGCAAACCCTGCTGCACACCCTCGCCGCTCACGTCGCGCGTGATGCTGGGGTTGTCAGCCTTTCTGGCTATCTTGTCAATCTCGTCGATGAAGACGATGCCTCGCTCAGCGGCAGCCACATCAAAGTCAGCCACCTGAAGCAGACGCGAGAGGATGCTCTCCACGTCCTCACCCACGTAGCCTGCCTCGGTGAAAACCGTGGCGTCTACGATGGTGAACGGCACCTTGAGGAGCTTTGCTATGGTACGTGCGAGGAGCGTCTTGCCCGTACCCGTAGAGCCCACCATGATGATGTTGCTCTTCTCTATCTCCACGCCCTTGTCGTCTTCGGGCTGATTCAGACGCTTATAGTGGTTGTATACGGCTACGGAGAGATACTTCTTGGCCTCGTCCTGTCCGATGATATATTCGTCGAGATATTTCTTTATCTCCGTGGGCTTGGGCACATCGCTGAGCGACACGTCGAATGCGGGTTTCCTGCGCATTCCCTCCGGCCCGAATCCAGCCTCCATCACAATCTGGTTGGCCTGCTGCGCACAGGCGTCGCAGATAAATCCGTTCAATCCGGTGATGAGCAGATTGACGTCCTTCTCGCTTCTTCCGCAGAAGCTGCAAACTTTCTTTGGCATTTTCCTTCTTCTTTCTCTTATTGCTTCTTTCTTGTCATCACCGAGTCAATCATTCCGTACTCCTTCGCCTCCTCGGCTGTCATCCAGTAGTTGCGGTCAGAGTCTGCCCACACCTTGTCAAACGGAGTGTGCGAGTGATCAGAGATGATGGTATAGAGTTCCTTCTTGAATTTCTGAATCTCACGAGCCTCTATCTCGATGTCCGAAGCCTGTCCCTGCACGCCACCGAGCGGCTGGTGTATCATCACGCGGCTGTGTGTAAGAGCAGAGCGCTTGCCTTCCTTACCTGCCACGAGGAGCACGGCAGCCATAGAAGCCGCCATGCCAGTACACATGGTTGCCACGTCGCTTGAGATAAACTGCATTGTGTCGTAGATGGCAAGACCAGCTGTTACGCTGCCGCCGGGAGAGTTGATATAGATAGAGATGTCCTTACCGCTGTCAATAGAGTCGAGGTAAAGGAGCTGTGCAGTCAATGTATTGGCTGTATAATCGTTGACCTCTGTGCCGAGGAAGATGATGCGGTCCATCATAAGACGCGAGAAAACGTCCATCTGTGTGACGTTGAGCTGGCGCTCCTCCAGGATGTAGGGGTTCATATACTGAGCCTGTGCCTTCATCACTTCGTCGAGCGTCATTCCGTTCATGCCAAGGTGACCTGTGGCATACTTTCTGAAATCGTTCATATCTTTTCTGGTGTTGCTTTTTAGTTTTATTGCTAAGATTGAGTCCGCATAAGGGGCTATCTTATGCAAAGATACTAAAAAAGCGCCACATTCTCCCACATTCCACAGGTTTTTTTCGGATGATTTCTAAGTAGCGAAGCTCTCCGGTAACTGTTAATTCAAAAACGAACAATTCCTAATTCAAAATTCGGGTTCACCTGATTGTGTTTTTCTTTGTTTTTCCATTTATGGGTGCGTGCTGTGCACAAATAAAAAGGCTTTACATTAGGTTGTCGAGAACTGGTTCTCGTAAGACCTAACGTAAAGCCTTTTATTTAAACCCGATTAGGGTTTGCGTCCATAAACGGAATGTAGAGGAAGGTTTTTGTCAAAGCCCTGCCTAACAAAACCCTGCCTAACGCAGCTTGCTCTGCTTCTTCACCTTATACACTCCCTTCGGCAGCGTGCCAAGCTTCTTGGCTCCTCTTGCCATCACCTTGCCGTCAGGTGTGTAAACGTCATAAGTCTGCTGTGTCTCGGTAGCTGGCAATGCGTCCACGGCAGTAACCACAGGAGCCTGTGTCGCCTCCGATTCGCCGCCTACGTATACAGCAGAGACTGCGTAGCGGTGGCGTCCGCCGTCTGCCTGTGTGTCGGTGTATTCGGCTGCAGCGTCAGCCTTCACCTGTGCCAGGAACACGCCGTCGCGATAGACGTTGTATGCCTTTACCACACCTGTGCCAGCCTCGTACGTCACGTCATCCACCATGAACATGTAGGTGTCGGCGGTGTTGTTATGGATGGCGAAGAAGGTGGCTCCCTGTGGCAGGTCCACAGTATACTGCTTCCATTCGCCTGTCTCTGCCTTTGCCTTCAAAACCGTGGTCTTGAAGTCGGCGATGGCTGTTCCGGCTGTAGAATAGAGCACCTCGAAGTCCTCTGAATAACCGAGGTTGGCGTTCTTGAAGTTGTTAGCCCAGAAGCTCACTGTCTGCTTGCGCTCGGTGAGCGGCGGCGATATAAGCCAGTTGTCGGCGGGGATGAACTTCGAGTCCTCCACGCTGTAGAACGATGCCAGGTAAGCCTTTCCTGAACGGGGCTTCAGACACGGGTTCTGGTCGAGCACCGAATTGACTATCCATGACGACGGCTCCACCAATGTGTAGGCGAAGCGCTTGCCCTCGGCAGGATGAGGATAGGTGCGGCTGAACGGCCCCTTTGCGATGCCCTTCTCGCCGTATACGGATGTCCACTCGCCGAAGTCGTCCATTGCCCACGGAGTGTACGATTCGAAGTCATCGGTTACCGTCTCCGACTTCTCCGCCACCTTCTTCCATGTCACGCTTACCACCTTGCCGTCAGCCGTTGTAGCGTCTACGCTCTCGGGGGCAGTACGTGTTGAAGCGGTCAGCTCTACCGTAGCCTCAACTACGTTGTCATCAGGTGTGGCGTCCTCGTCGATAGCCACCTCTGCCTTCAACGCCAACGGCGACTTGTCCACTACCGAACTCTTGTATGTCAGCTCCACGGTGCTATGTGCGTTCGGCTCAAGGGTTTCGGTGATGTCCTTAGTGTCCACCAACTTGCCGTCGGCATAGAGACGGACGGCGTATGAGCGGGCTGCAACGCTACCCACATTCTCCACCGCAACCTTGGCAGTGACGTTCTCGCCACGACGAACCTTCTCTGGTGCGGTCATCGAAGCACGCAGGTCTTTACCGGCTACATCGCGCACGCATACATTATCTATATATAGTGCTGTGCCGGCAGGAGTCTGAACGATGAACGTCAGCATGACATACTTCTGACTTGCAAGATTCTTGTCGAGCGGCACGGACATCGTTGTCCATGCAGACGATCCTTCGCCGCCGCACTTGAATGTCTTGTAGAGCACGTCGTCCTTGCCTGGAGTCTTGACGTAAAGTTCGATGTTGGTCTGCTCCTTTGCTGCCGTTGACATATAAGAGAAGACGAGCATCGGATTCTCGGCTCCGTCCAGCGCTATCTTGCCCACGCCAATCTTAGCCTTGTCCGAATCAGCCCCAGCGATGTAGCCCGTGCATCCTCCGTCGCCTTCCGACGACATGCCCTGCATAAGGTCGAAGCCCACTTCGCCAGTCTGGTCAGTCCACCACATGGCGTTGTCCAGTCTGCCACCCTTGAAGTGCTCTTCGAAAGGCAGCGTGTAAGGTGTGCCGACAATTATGCCCGGCGACATTACGCGCGGACCCTCGTCCACAGAGTTCTCGGCAGAGAGAGCGTAATTTATCATCTCCTGATCGCCGTCGTTGGTGTCGTATGGGATGGTGATGGTGGTGGCTGATACCTGATCGACGAGCGGGAGGCTCACGCCTGTACCGGTCTCGATGATTTCGTATACGTTATACACGACATCATTCGGGTCGATGTATCCTCCATTGGTTCCCTTTGTTACCGGATCCCAAGTCAGCGTGATGTCCTTGTCGGTGGTAGTAGCCTTGATGCCGGTCGGCGATGCTGGCGTATCCTTGCCCACATAAGCCGAAACCTTCTGGCTCTCGCGTCCTTTGCCCTCTTCGTTAGAGGCAATGACGTAGTAGGTATTGACGCCGTTCTGCGCTGAATTGTCTATATAGTAATAGTCATTGCCCGGCTTGATGGCCGCCATCTGCTGTATCTCCTCACCGTCGCGCATGACATAGACGTCGAGGTCGGAGGTGAGCTTTGTGCCGTCAATAGCCTTTGTCGGGGCGGTGAAGTAGAATGTGGCTTTAGCCGAACCGTCCTCTGCGGGCACCACACGGAGGTTGGTGGCTGCGTCAGGAGCCTTCTGCGAATTTCCCTTCACGGAGATGTCGTCAAGTACGAGCGCATAGTAATAGTCGGCGCTACTGATGCAATGGAAACCGATGTATACCGCACCGTCCTTGTCAGGCGTAAGCTCTGCCTTCAGTGTCTCATACTCCACGTTGGATATCTTGGTCTTGGCTATAAGCGTGTGTGTCATCGCTTCGGCGGTAGGCTCACTGCCGTACATCACCTCCAGTTCCTCGGGGAACGACTCGCCCTGGCTTGCCACACGGAACGACACGTTATACACCTGCCCCTTCTTCAGCTTGAGCGGCGGCATGATGAGCCAGTCATCGTGATCAGTAACATTATCGCCATACTCAATCTGTGCCGATGACTGTCCAGTTCCGTCGTTCTGGCAGAACTTCCATGTGGCTCCGTCCTCGTTGGCGTCGATGATGGTGAAGACGTTAAGAGATGCCTCATTGTCGAAGCCCTGCTGGTAAGGCGGTTCCAGCATGTCGCCGTAAGAGACGCTGTTCGACTGTGCCGGTTCGCTCTTGCGCTGTCCGCTGCGTGCCGTCACGGTGTAGTAATAGCCCGTCAGATTGCCACCCGGCAACTGGTCGGTGAGCGATGTATTAGTAGTAGCGCTTGCCAAAGTCTTGTTATCTGGATATCTAACCACATCGTAGGTGACATCGCCCACGTATCCGTTATTGACACCCTTCGTCACGGCGTCCCATGAAAGCGACAGCTTACCCGTTGCTATGTCGAGACCGGCTTTCACGTTGGTAGGCTTGCAGGGCGTATCGTCGCCCACAAAGACTGTCTTATAAGCCTTCGGACCGTTGCCGGCGGCGTTGGAGAGCACCACGCTGAAGAGGCGGTTGCCACGCTTTACGGTAAACTTCTCGCTAACGGCAGCTCCAACCGAAGCCTTGCCCGTAGCCACGCTCTTGCCGTCCACCGACACCACGTAGCTCACCTCTCCAGTCAGCTGCGAGCCACGGTATGTGGTGGTGGGCACGGTGAATGTCAGGTTTCCTGTAAGCGAAGCCTTGTCGAGGACTACGGCAAGGTCAGCTGTCATGCCTGGAGCGGCGTCCGCTACGGTCTCCTTAGGAATGGAGAGAAGCGCTAACTGCTCATTGTTGACAATGTCGCCCACCTTTGTGGCTGCGCCTGATGTGAGGTCAACGGTGTAGAGAGCAGAAGCGCCGGTATGGTCGGTGCAAGCCCAATAGAAGATGCCCGACGCCTGATCGATCTCGCCACTCTGCACGTTCCACGAACCGTCGCTGAGCATAAGCTTCACGCCTGTGCTGCCCACAAGACTTTCCTTGGCAGTCTTGGTGTCGATGCGATAGAGGTCGCCGTATGTACTGATGCCGTATAGCACGTTGTCTTTCGTGATGCCGAGCGCCACATAGTAATTGTGAAGCGAACCGATAGTGCTGCGCGTATTGTTCGCATAGTCAGCGATGCCAAGCTCATAGCTTAATGCGTCACCCGTGAAGAAGTCGCCATACACGGTTCCGTCTGCAGCAACAGCTGTCTCGGTCGCCCACAACGAGTAGTCGCTGAGATAGTCGCTCGACTTCAGATCGCCCGTCTCAGCGTCGAAGCAGAAGTGCGTCATCGTGCCCACGGAGCTGTCATACTTCACGATGTCCAGTCGGTCGCCTGACAGAGCGCCACCCGCATTGGCATACATCCTTGCGTCCACATACTTCTCGTTCAGCTCCATCTTGCCCGACACGCCGAACGAATACATGCCGTAGTCAGGGTCAGAGTCAGCCCAACGTCCGCTCTGCATGACGTTTGCCCACAGTTCTCTGCCAAGTGGCACGTACTGGGGAGCCTTGCTGACATAGAAGGGAGCGGCGTCTGCCTTTGCCGGCACCGCACGCTTCACGGGCTTCAGCTGTCCTGCCACAGCCTGACCTGCGATGCGTGCCTTGAAGAGCAAGGGATGGTTAGATTTGAGCTGCGCCAGTCGTTCTGCCTGCTCACGGGGAGATGTCTTAGCCTCGGCTCCGGTCACGGGGAGGAGACTCGCCACATTACGACAGTCCAAGGGACGCGGTCCCTTACTGCCTGCCGTCTGGGCTACTGCCGTAGTGGTCAGCGCTGTAGCAAGCACGGACGATGCGGCAACGAAAAATTGTGATAGATAAGTTTTCATTATGTGTGTATATATATTTTTTTCCAGAAATATGCTTATCAATTTTGCAAAAATAGCCAAAACCACTGAATAAAGCAAGAAAAGAACTTAATATATCATTCGGTTTTGTTTGACGATTAAGGAAATAAGCGTATTTTTGTAGCGTAATTAACATACAACTATGAAAGCATATACATACATTGAGAAAGGCAAGTTTGCCATGACCGACAAGCCGAAGCCCGTGTTGCAGGAACCTACTGACGCCATCGTCCGCGTCACATTGGGCAGCATCTGCACAAGCGACCTCCACATCAAGCACGGCAGCATGCCAAGGGCTGTACCCGGCATCACCGTAGGACACGAGATGGTAGGCGTGGTGGAACAGATCGGTGAGGACGTAAAGGGAGTAAGGCCGGGCGACCGCGTCACAGTGAACGTGGAGACATTCTGCGGCGAATGCTTCTTCTGCAAGCACGGCTACGTCAACAACTGCACGTCGCCTCACGGAGGCTGGGCTCTCGGTTGTCGCATCGACGGCGGACAGACCGAGTACGTGCGTGTGCCGCTGGCTACGCAGGGGCTCAACCGCATTCCCGACGGCGTAAGCGACAAGCAGGCATTGTTCGTGGGCGACGTGTTGGCAACGGGATTCTGGGCAGCACGCATAAGCGAGATAACGGAGGAAGACACGGTGCTCATCATCGGAGCCGGACCTACGGGCGTCTGCACCCTGCTCTGCGCCATGCTGAAACAGCCCAAGCGCATCATCGTCTGCGAACCGTCTGAGGAGCGCCGCCGCTTCGTACAGGAGCATTATCCTGAGGTGATGCTCACCACTCCCGACGAGTGCGAGGAGTTTGTAAGAAATAACAGCGACCATGGCGGAGCCGACCGCGTGCTGGAAGTGGCTGGAACCAAGGACACGTTCCGCCTGGCTTGGCAATGCGCACGCCCCAACGCCATCGTCACCGTCGTAGCCCTGTACGACGAGGCACAGACATTGCCCCTGCCTGACATGTACGGCAAGAACCTTACGTTCAAGACGGGTGGCGTGGACGGTTGCGACTGCGAGGAGGTGCTCCGTCTTATCGAGCAAGGCAAGATAGACACCACACCACTCATCACCCACCGCTTCCCGCTCAGCAGAATAGAGGAGGCTTACAGCATATTCGAGAACAAGGAGGACGGAGTAATAAAGATTGCCATATATAATGAATAAGGGATGACTTGGAAGAGATCAGCTCTGAAACGATTGATAGTGAGACCGTTCTGTTCAAATCTATCAAAGAACCTCTTCAACGTGTCCTTCTGATGGAAACGAACATTTGTGTTGCCATCGCTATTCTCAATGCCAACAATCAAGTCGCCAATAACCGCCACGCCAGGGCGATAACCCAAGAACTTCTTGTATGTAGGCTTTGCATCATACTTCTCAGTCTCTATGAACTGATGGTCGAAATCAACATCATACATCTCACCCTCTTTCAGTTGGCCAGATGCAAACATACAATTGAGCAGTAAAGTATTGAGAGTGTCAGCCGTGTTGAACTCGTAGTTCTTACCCGTATATGATGTGTATGAGATGTTTTCTTGCGTCAGTTCCTTTATTGCTCTGAGAATAGTATCAGAACTACAAGTACGAAGTGTCGGATGGAGCGAGAGGTGGTTCATCAAATGGGTAGTGACATCCTCAACACATGAGCCGCCACAGAAGTAGATACTCATGAGAGAACGGATGATTTCGCTGTACTGATAACCGAACGAACTACACCTTAGACCGAGGGTCGAGTCGATTACAGATGATAATGTGGAGTCAAATTGCTCCATGATTGAAAATATTCCTCCAAAAGGAGTGAGTTTCTCAGATTTAATTTGTATTTTTGCCATGTCTATCGTCGGATTCTCTTGGTTTTTTACAACACTAAGATAAGTGAATTCTTCGACATGGCAAAATCCTGGGCAACGTTTTGTTGCTCAGGTACTTAAAAAGTTTAATTTATAATAGTGTTGCGGATTTAAGGTTCAATGCTGCTCTCTGTAAGTTGGGAGCAGCATTGATTTGAGTAGCATAGAAAGAATGCAAAAACAAATTTCTTATGGCAAAGATTATTGTAAGAAATCAAACGATAAAAACGCTAACCAAAGATGGAGTTGACTACATCTGCATTACCGACATAGCAAGGCAGAAGAATCCAGTTGAGCCTAAAGATGTCGTAAAGAATTGGTTACGTTCCAAAAACACCTTGGAGTATTTGGGACTTTGGGAACAGTTGAACAACCCTAATTTCAAAGGGGTCGAATTCGACCCCCTTTTGAAAGAAGCGGGTTCAAATGCTTTTACAATGAGTCCAACTCGGTGGGTGGAACTTACCAATGCAATAGGTATCGTTTGCAAAACTGGAGCGAATGGAGGCACTTATGCTCAAAGAGATATTGCCTTTAAGTTTGCCAGTTGGGTTTCTGTGGAATTTGAGCTGTATTTGATAAAAGAGTTCCAGCGACTAAAGGAAGAAGAGCAAAAGAAGATAGGATGGTCTGCCAAACGTGAATTGTCCAAGATTAACTACCGCATCCACACGGATGCAATCAAGGCGAATCTTATTCCGTCAGAGGTAACTCATGAGCAAGCTGCCATGAAGTATGCCGATGAAGCGGATGTACTCAACATTGCCATGTTCGGAATGACCGCAAGGCAATGGCGTGAACAGAATCCCGACAAGAAAGGAAATATCCGTGACTACGCCAGTATTAACGAACTCATTTGCCTGTCGAACATGGAGAACCTCAATGCTGTGTTTATCAATGATGGAATGCCTCAGTCTGAGCGACTGATAAAACTCAATCAGATTGCCATACAGCAGATGAAGATTCTTGAGGATACAGGAGGTAGAAACCTGTTGCAATAAACAAATTTAGTAGTGGTTGCCCTATTATGTTGATTCAACATAATAGGGCAATCAAAACAAAACATTTTAACATTATAAAAAACGAATAATGGCGAGCTGTAGGCTTGGATAAGCGAGACGTAGAATTCGGCATTAGGGAAAAGTTTGATTAGTATGGGATTTAGAATAAGAAAATCGATAAAAGTTGCTCCTGGTGTTCGTTTGAACTTTGGAAAGAAGGGGATTAGTACGTCTATTGGAAAACGAGGTGCAGGTATCACTATTGGTCCTACAGGTACAACAGCTCATGTCGGTATACCTGGAACGGGGATTTCCTATGTAAAGAAAGTTGGAACAACTAAAAAATCTGTAGAGGAGAAATCGCAATCCACAGGTGAAAATAAAAAGCCTAAAAGAAATTATTCTTGCTTAGGTAGTTTCTTAGCATTCTCTGGTATAGTAATTGTTATGGCAATTCATTCTACATGCGAATGGACGGCATTAACTCTTTCTATATTGGTTATTTGTGTGCTTTATATTGTCTTTGCATTCATAACTTATTTAAGTAATATTCTCCATAAAAATATTGCAACAAATACAAATTATACAAAATACGAACCACAAACTTTGGAATCTTTCACAACCCCGATTAATCCAAAAGAACCATTTACACGATACAAGTACCCTACCATCAATCTTTTGAAGAAGTATGAAGACAATGGCTCTCACATTGATAAGGAAAAAAAGGCTAATATGAACCGTATCATCAAGATATTGGGTAATTTCGGAATACAGATAAAAACAATCCGTGTATCAGTTGGTCCTGCTATTACGCTCTACGAAATGCAGCTGACAGACAATATGCTCCTTTCGAAGGTTAAGGAATTTGAAGATGATATTGCAATAAGTCTCTCTGCCTTTGGAACTCGTGTTATCACTCCAATTCCAGGAAAAGAAACTTTTGGAATTGAAATTCCAAATTCTCATCCTGATGTTGTAGGCATTGAAAGTGTTCTTAACTCTCCTCAATTTACAGAAACCCAAATGGAACTACCGTTGGCACTTGGAAAAACTTTTGGTAGAGAGGCGTTTATAGTAGATTTATCTATGGCGCCACATTTGCTCATTGCTGGTTCTGCAGGCCAGAATGATTCTTTAGGGTTAGACATCATTATTTTCTCATTGCTCTATAAAAAGCATCCCAATGAACTCAAACTCGTACTCATTGACTTGAATAAAGTAGAGTTAAATCTCTACTCACGAATTGCCAATAAGTTTATGGCAGCAGTACCCGACGAGGAGCCTATTGTCACCAATGCCAAGAAAGCTATGCTAACTCTCAATAGTCTCAGTCAAGTTATGAATGACCGTTACAAACTTTTTGAAAAAGCTGGAGTATGTGATATAAAGGCGTATAATAAAATGTACGTCAACCACAGATTGCGACTCGTTGACGGACATGAGTTCTTGCCTTATATTGTTGTAGTTATCAATGAGTTTAGTGACCTCATTCTTACTTATGGGAAGGATGCAGAAGACCTCATTGTTAGTATAGCCAAAAAAGGCGGTGATGTGGGCATTCACATGGTTATAACTATCCTTAGCCCCACTAACAGTATTGTCACTGATGCTATTAAGGACAATATCCCTGGACGTATAGCATTCAAGATGAACTTGGAAAGTGACTCTCAAATGATTCTTGGATATCCAGATGCCAATCGTCTTGTAGGACGAGGTGATATGTTCTGCATTAAAAATAAAGAACTTGTACGGGTACAATGTGCGTTTGTTGATACTGCTGAGATAGAAAGAGTCACTGAATATATCAGCCTACAGCCAGGTCCTATCGAACCTTGGGAATTACCAGAACCGCCAATCGAAAAAGACGATAGATTAAGCAATGCTACTATGGACGAGAACAGCTTTGACCCATTCTTTGAGAAAGCTGCATATGCCATCGTTATTTCGCAAAATGGAAGCACAGCATTGATACAACGACGTTTTGCCATTGGCTACAATCGGGCAAGCAGACTGATGGACCAGCTCGAAGCTACAGGTATCGTTGGTGAGGCTCAGGGTAGCAAACCACGTGAGGTACTTGTGCAAAATATGGGTGAATTAAGGATGAAATTAGCTAAACTTGGAAGATTAAGCTATACCTCTATAGACAATAATGGCTCTGACCCATTCTTTGAAGAAGCGGCTTATGCCATCGTTATTTCGCAGAATGGAAGCACTACATTGTTACAACGACGTTTTGCCATTAGCTACAAACGAGCATTCAGACTGATGGAACAACTCGAAACAGCAGGCATTGTTGGTGAGGCTCAGGGTAGCAAACCACGTGAGGTATATGTGCAAAGTATAGGCGAATTAAGGTTGAGGTTAGCTAAATTTGTAAAGCACTCTCATAGTACTATTCGCCAAACAACTCCTGCAAATGGGCTGTTGTCAGACAAAGAACGCACATCGGGAAGTCAAAGGATAGAAGCAGATCTACAAAAGAATGGTTTCGGTAATAAATCTCATGGAAAAGAGGCTTTGCCTGCCTCTAATCCTTTGGATGCATTAGAATCTTTGATAGGATTGGCTTCCGTAAAGGAAGAAGTAGTCTCTTTGGTCAATTTTATAAAACTGAATAAGAAAAGAGCAGAACAAGGGCTTCCCGTGACTCAAATTGCTTATCATTGTGTTTTTACGGGGAATCCTGGTACTGGCAAAACGACAGTTGCAAGATTGTTGGCTGGAATCTTCAAAGAATTAGGAGTGTTGCAAAAAGGTCAACTCATAGAAACTGATAGGTCTGGGTTGGTAGCTGAATATATAGGTCAAACAGCAGTGAAAACTAACAAGATTATAGACAGTGCACTTGATGGAGTTCTGTTTATTGACGAAGCATATACTTTGGCTCAAGGTGGAAGCCAAGATTATGGGCATGAGGCTATAGCCACATTACTTAAGCGCATGGAAGATGATAGAGATAGACTAATCGTAATTCTCGCAGGATATGGTTCCGAAATGAAAACGTTTATAGACTCCAATCCTGGGCTAAGGTCTCGTTTCAACAGGTATATCAATTTCCCCGATTATACGTCCAAAGAATTGTTAGCTATCTTTCAGCAATATCTTAAAAAGCAACAATATATGTTGTCAGAATCTGCTTTGAGGCAAACTATAAATTTCCTGACACAGGAAGTTGCTAAAGGAAAAAGCGATTTCGGAAATGCACGCTTTGTGAGAAACCTTTTCGAAAAAGCAATAACGCAACAAGCAAATCGTTTGGCCAATATTGAAAATTGCGACAAAGATTTGCTTAAGCGCATTGAAGAGGAGGATATTATAAGAAGTATAGAACGAATGTAATTTAACAATAAACGCAAAAGAATCATGGATGGAGAGAAATTTACAAATACATCTATCTCAATCAAAGGACTTTTGGGATTGATAGAAGCGAAAGACATTGCTATCCCAGAGATACAACGTCCGTTTGTATGGAAGAACAGTCAGGTGCGTGACCTAATAGACTCGCTCTACAAGGGCTATCCCACAGGGTATATTATCCTTTGGAAGAATCCCAACGTAAAGCTAAAGGACGGCACTATATCTTCTGGCAAAAAAGTAATCATAGACGGTCAACAGCGTATTACGGCATTGATGACGGCCGTGGCAGCACAAAAGGTTTTCAACAATGAGTTCAAAGAGTGTCGTGTAAAGATTGCGTTCAATCCTTTTGCCGCCCTTGATTATGCCAATGGCAATAGCGAGGCTGAAATATTTGCCGTGCAAACTCCTGCTCACCTAAAGAGCAAGCATTGGATTCCAGACATTTCCGAGATATTCAGTACGTCTTTTTGTTCGTGGACATTTATTCCTAAGTATATGGAACAGAATCCCGATATGACAGGCGATAACCTTCAGAAGGTTCTCAACAATTTGAAAGTGATAGAAGCTACGCATATGGGGGTGATTGAGTTGTCGGAAAAACTCGACATAGATGTTGTGACAGACATTTTTATTCGCATCAATTCCAAAGGCTCTGCACTTAGCCAAGGGGATTTTGTGATGTCAAAGATGGCGGCAGATGAGGCGCACAAGGGTAATACTTTGCGCAAAATCATCGATTATTTCAGCCATCTGTCTGTTGTTCCCACCTATTATAATTATATAAAGGAACACGATACGGAATTTGCCGCAAGCGGTTATCTTGACAAATTGGCTTGGCTTTCCACTGATTCAGAAACAGTGTACGACCCTACATGTGATGATGTTATCCGTGTCGCATTCATGCACAAACTGAAGCGAGCCAAACTTGCAGAACTCGTACAGTTGCTCACAGGTCGTGATTTCGAGACCAGAGATTTCAAAGAGGAGATTGTGGATGATACGTTCAAGCAAATGTATGAAGGTGTACTTAATGTTATCAGCCAGCACAACTTTACGCAGTTCATGCTAGCCATCAAGTCGGCTGGTTTTATATCAAGCAAGATGGTTACTTCAAATATGGCCCTTGATTTTGCCTATACCATACACCTGTTGCTCCAAAAGTCAGATGTGCCTGTTGCTGAACGAAAACGCATTGTTCAGAAATGGTATGTGTTGTCTGCTCTTACCGGAAGATACAGCACTTCACCAGAGTCTGCTTTTGCAAGGGATTTGCGTCAGATAAGTGAGCGAGGAGTGCCGACAATGCTTAAGGCTATGGAAGATGCCATCCTATCTGAAAACTTCTGGACGGTGGCTTTGCCCCAAAATCTGAACTCCACGTCTACGACTAATCCTACTTATCTTGTGTATTTAGCTGCTCAGGTTTATTTCAACGACATTTCTTTATTGTCTTCCAATATAACAGTGCGTGAGTTGATAAGCCTTGGTGGGGACGTACACCACATATTCCCCAAGAAGTATCTTATCAAGAACAATTACAGTAAGAACTTCTACAATCAGGAAGCCAACTATGCTTACCTTGACAGGCCTGTAAATGAATCGATAAGTATGCGAGCCCCAAAGGACTATTTCTCTTTGGCGTTGAAACAGTGTGAAACCAAGCAAGCTAAATGTGGGTCTATTATTGATGATGTAGCTCTTAAGAAGAACCTTGTCGCAAATTGTATTCCCGAAAATGTTTGCGACTTAGACAGTGATTTGTATCCTGAGTTCTTAGAGCAGCGTCGCTTACTAATGGCACAGAAGATACGCAGCTATTATGAGAGTTTATAATTGGTATATCCGATAGACGGAATCGGCACTAAGTAGAAGTTAATACTGTCTTCACCTCCAAAAGTCTTGCTTCTGAACCATCAAAGGCAAACATCTTTAACAAATGCTGCTGCACAGGATTAAATATTATTGTCTGTTCCATAAGCTTCTCATTTTAAACGTTTAAAATGTTTTCAGAATACCCTCAAATCCGCAACCTACGGGGTTTAGTGGGATTTTGCTTGCAAAACGACAATATTCGTTGTGTTGTACATATTTCTTGCACAACAGAAACGTCACAGACATAAAATCCCCTTACCCCATAAAGCGGCTTGAGGTAATACGCTGGTTTAACTAGAAAAATATGACCTCTAACCAAAGTCTGTCTTGAACATATTGGCATAAGCATAGTTGTCTGTGTAAATGTTCAATACATGCCTGCGTGACGTCTTTATCCATTTTGCAGGAACTGTGATGAACTTGAAAACAAAGGTCTTGATTCTGCTGGTGTCACGCAATCCAAATTCATGGGTTCTCAATCTCTGCACAACAGCTTTGTAGAAGTTTCTGATGAGAGCAGTCATAAGCAGGAATACAGTATTCTGTGCCATGAACGATTTTGGCAATCGGTTCCAGCCAAAACCATTGTTCATGTCATCAAAGATGCGTTCCTTGCCACCACGAATTAAGTGAATTTTCTGATATGGCAAAATCCTGAGCAACTTATTGTTGCTCAGGTGCTTATAAAAAATATTAAATTATAATGTTGCGGAATTAAGGTTTATATCAACACTTGCCACTCTCCGTGCTTTCTTCCGCCAACACGTTTGAGTAGGCCTTTTTGCTGTAGTTTGCCGATTATGAATTTCACGCCACCTAAAGATAAATCGCCTATTGCATCTACCATTTCGCCAATGGTTGCCTTAGGATTCTCTTTTAAGAATTTTAGTACTTTTTCTTCTGAAGAATCTAAATTCTTTTGGATAGTGGAATCATTCTTTTGGATAGTATCAGAATCCTTTTGGATAGTGCTACTATCCTTTAAAGGCTTCTTTTGGGTAGTTGTATCGCTCTTTTGGATAGTATTGGGGTTCTTTTGGATAGTATTACTATCCTTTAAAGATTCCTTTTGGGTAGTGGAGTCGCTCTTTTGGGTAGTTCTCCAAATCGTAACCTTAAACTGGTTGGCAGACACCTCATTGTCGAAATCAATGTGATGATTCTCTCGCATTGCACGAACGATTCCCGAACCCAATCCACGATAAATCATCGTCTTGGCAGCAAAATCAGCCATCAATGGGTTACGTTGACGAGACACACCGAGTATAATGTCGGCTACGGTCAATCCACCATATAGGCATCCAGGGTTGATGATTTCTATACGATTGTTGAATATCAATAATCGTATTGCCGCATGATTCAACAGGTCAAAGTGTACGAGTGCATTCTGAAGCAACTCCTCCAACACCACCTCAGGTATTTCGAGGATTCCAACAGAATTAAAATTCTGTCCTTTCTGTTCATGATGCAGATAAGACTTTAGAAAAGCCATACCACTTTCGAACATTCGAGGCAGAGTGCCAGATATGTCACGACTGTCTATATAGTTGGTATCGCCAAGTTCGTTACCGGCAAATACGACAGCTTTGATAACTACCGAATGTTCATATTGTTGTGGATTCTTGCCAAAGAAGAGTAGACCAGCACGTGTTAGCTCTCCACTTTGTTTCAAAATGCTTAATGAGTGGAGCATATTCTCCAATGGCATGCCGAAATCTTCAATATTCCGGCCGTATACCCTATCAAAATATTCACGCACATACGCCATTTCCAAGTCATCCATAGACGAACCTCTTTCGGCATCTTCTTCTGGATGATAATTGCCTGTTGTTTGAAACAGACCAAGTATCTCAGCATTCTCTGTGATGCGACGCTTGTCGGCTCCTTGCTTCACCCATATCTCGCCATTGAGGTTCTTGTAGGGTTTGTTCTTGCCTTCCTCTACTGTGCACACGAGGAAATGTTTGCCTTCCACACGCATCACGTCAGTCTCTATGTATATTGTGGGACGCACCTGCTCATTGGCTGCATTGCCAAGTTCGCGGCTGATGGTCTGTATCTCGTCGTATGACAGCCCCACCAGTTTGCCGCTCTTGTCCTCCACGCCAAACAGTATCATTCCGCCCTTGGAGTTTGCAAAGGCTATCATTTCCTTTGCTATTTCCTTCTGCGAAGTGAACGCTTCCTTAAACTGTACTCTGGTGGTTTCGCCACAAAGACACAGGTCTTTAAAAGTATTTTCAGTCATAATGCTGTCATTTAATGTTTATTCCACTTCTCGATTTCTTGCTCGACCATTTGGATGGCTTTTTCTTCACAATTAAATGCGCGATAAGTTTTGTCCATATATGATATGACGATATCTGTCACTGTTTGGCTTAATTCTTCTGTAGGACGAACTATGGGAATTGTTTTAATATTCTCAATATCAAATCGTTCGATAACAGAACCATATTTAAGCGACTGCAATGTCATCTCTTTATCAGTTGCTTTCACCACACGGTTGGTGAGTGAGCATACCGTTTCGTTTTCTCCAAGAACAATTTCGTTGTTTTGAGAAGCCTCTATATTATTGTCTATTGTTGCCATATTCTATGCAAAATTAAAAGTTTAGGTTGAAGTTACTTCCGGACGGCCATATCCATGTTAGTCCAAGTTGGCTGTAACTCCCGTATGAACAGTGCTGTTTTACGCAAATTTAATAAATTTCCCCATATAAACAATGATACGTCTGACAGTTTTTGTGTGTTTATAGCCAAATTCATTCTTTGACATGGAAGATAAGCCTTCATGGTAACTATATGCGATGAAAAAATAGTTAAAACCAACGAATAGAGCAAGAAAAGGGCGCAATATATCATTCGGTTTTGTTTGACGATTAAGGAAATAAGCGTATTTTTGTAGCGTAATTAAAATGATAGCCATATACAATGAATAAGATAACAATGCTGGGTACGGGCAACGCCACCGTCACCCATATCTATAACACGTGCTTCACACTGCAGACCTCCACCACCCTACTCCTCGTCGATGCGGGTGGCGGCAACGGCATTCTCACGCAGCTTCGCAAGGCGGACATCCAGATAGCCGACATTCACCATCTCTTCGTCACCCACTCCCACACCGACCACGTGCTGGGCGTCATCTGGGTCATACGCATGGTGGCGCAATGTAAGGGCTACGAGGGCAAGCTGCATGTCTACGGCAACGACAAGGTGATGCGAGTCATACGCACCATCATCGACATGATTCTCGCCAAGAAGCAGTTGGCAAAGGTGGAGGAGCGCGTCGTCTTCCATGAGCTGACGGACGGTGAGAGCTTCGACGTGGGCGACATCCGCCTCACCTGCTTCGACATCCATTCCACGAAGGAGAAGCAGTACGGCTTCCGTGCCGAACTGCCTGACGGAACTGTCCTTGCCTGCTTGGGCGACGAGCCTTACAATCCGCTCAACCGCCAGCACATCCGACATGCCGACTGGATGATGTGCGAGGCTTTCTGCCTCTACGCCGACCGCGACACCTTCAAGCCGTACGAGAAAAACCACAGCACGGCTCTTGACGCAGGAAAGCTCGCAGCAGAACTCGACGTAAAGAACCTCATCCTCTATCACACAGAAGAGAAGACCATAGCCACCCGCAAGCAGAACTACACAAGGGAAGCCGCACAAAACTTCAAGGGAAGAATCATAGTGCCGGATGACTTGGAGGAGATTGAGGTGTAAGGGAATTGCTAAGAGGGTAAAGTCTTCATATCTAAAAAAACATTGTCTTACAAGATTTTTTTAACGACAATAGAGACAATAGAGACAACTTATGTGATAATGTATTTGTACTACCCTAGAAAAAGTTGAATGGATTTGTACTGTAAGCCTGAGGTTGGTT
>ERZ1026890.319-NODE-319-length-34253-cov-28.113808_pt1 | contig 34253 bp, 23 predicted proteins | sample MGYA00380175_ERZ1026890 | MGnify/ENA primary metagenome ERZ1026890 (study PRJEB33269, sample SAMEA4719811) | human gut metagenome | biome: human-associated habitat; feature: organic feature; material: feces | place: Cameroon | collected 2013-10 ...
CATCTGCTTTGCAAGCAGAGGGTCAACGGTTCGATCCCGTTTACCTCCACCATCTAAGATTTCCAAACAATCTTTTTCAAATCATAATCATTTTTTTTCAAAAAATTTGTTGACGTTATAATTTTATTCGATATAATTGTTCACGCTTTTTGACGTGGGGTTATAGCTCAGTTGGGAGAGCGCTTGCATGGCATGCAAGAGGTCATCGGTTCGATCCCGTTTAGCTCCACCAACGTCAATAAGTCATCTCTTTTGTGGGGGTATAGCTCAGCTGGGAGAGCATCTGCTTTGCAAGCAGAGGGTCAACGGTTCGATCCCGTTTACCTCCACCACCTAAGTTTTAGCTTTTTTCCTGAAATCCTTGATCAAACCTTCAAAAAATACAAACAAATCTTAACATGTTGCTCAATAGAGACTAAGTTTTTTGCTAATTTTCGTGTTGCTATTGTTATAATTGCAGTAATTGAAAATTAGATGAATTACTGAGGTTTTTGATGAACTTAAAGATTACTACTCTTGCTGTAGCTTTAGCTACTTCACTGAGCTTGTCTGCCCATGCCGAAGATTTAATGGATATCTATAAAGAGGCTTTACAGAAAGATACTCAGGTAGCTCAGGCAAAAGCTGATGCTGATGCAGCTCATGCAGGCCTTACAGAAGCTACAGCTGCACTGTTGCCTCAAATTGATGTTGTAGGTTCAATTACTAAGACCAGAACAAATACCATCAAAGCTTACAATGCTCGTGGTAGCAATAAGAACAGCTCTGCTGCTTTAACTTTATCTCAGCAGATCTGGCGTCATAGCTCATGGGCTAACAGATCGATTGCAGAAAAAACTGCAACTTTAAAAGATCTTGCATACGCTGATGCACAGCAAAGCTTAATTTTAAGAGTAAGCAATGCTTACTTTAATGTATTAAGTGCCGCTGATACCTTAAAATTCCAAAAGGCTAATAATGCTGCTCTAAAGCGTCAGCTAGCTGAAGCTGAGCGTCGTTTAAACGTAGGTTTAATCGCTGAAACCGATAAGTTAGAAGCTCAGGCTGCATACGATTTATCAAATGCTGCTGTAATTGCAGCAGAAAATGCTCTTATCAATTCATACGAGCAGATCAGAGTTTTAACTGGTCGAAAGATTTCTGTAGAGCAGTTATCAAAACTTGATGAAAGCAAGTTTGATACTCCTCGTGTTGATAAAGATTTATCAAAGTTAGTTAAGAGCGCTGAAGAGAATAACTTAAGCTTACAACAGCAGGTTGTAAACCGTGATATTGCTAAAGACAATATTACTTTAGCTCGTTCAGGTCATGAGCCTACCTTAGACTTAAATGCAAATTTAAGAACAGGTTACACTGACTATACATCTAATGTTCCTGAGGCAAGCTTTGTTGATAACAACGCCTGGTCTAAGTCTGTAGGTTTAACTCTAAGTGTACCTATCTTCCATGGCGGTGCTACATCAGCTGCTGTTGATAAAGCTCAGGCACAGTACATCGCTGCATCAGAGTCTTTAGAGTACGCTCACCGTTCACTGCTTACTAATGTAAACAACAGCTATAACAACGTTAATGCTGCTATCAGCTCTGTAACCGCTTATAAGAACTCAGTTAAATCATCAGAATCAGCTTTAAAAGCAACTAAGGCTGGTTACGATGTAGGTACTCGTACTATGACTGATGTTTTAAATGCAACTCAGAAGTTATATGACTCAATGCAGAAATCTGCTGAGTCTCGTTATAACTACATCGAGTCTCGTTTAGCTCTGTTATACGCTGAAGGTGACTTAAAAGTAGAGCATATCAATCAGATCAATTCAGGTTTAAAGAAATAAGACTTAATCCCTAGTCTTATTTAAACCTTAAGCCGGAGAGCAGAGATGTTGTCCGGCTTTTCTTACAAAGCACATCTCTTCTCTCTATTCCAATAAAATATTTGCTCCTTGTTAGGAAATATACTGTAGCTTGTTACAAATATAGTGTACTTGTAATCAACGTATAGCAATAAATATCGATAAATCAAATTGTTATAAATAGATCATAAAATAGTCAAGTAAGTGACTTGAAAATAAGTCAGGTTAGTACCATAATTAAAAACACAGGCTAGGTAGGTTAGTGACTTATTGATTGAATAGGAAAACTTCAAGGATTTGTTATGAATGTTATACAAATTGATGATTTCTTTTTTAACAATTCTCATCTTTGCTGGCCTCTTGAAAACCCAATTACCAACCTTTTGGTTGTCTGGATTTTGCAAAAAGAAGGTAAATTAAAAGAAAGAGCTGATACTTCTCCTATAGAAGATCTTAAATTTGTATTTGATAACTTTAAGTTGCCTTTTGTAGATGCCTCAAGACTGCCTTGGACTTTACCAACGCAAGATGCTGAGAATATGTACAAAAATTTCAAAGCTAAGCTAATTGAAAGTGAGAAAGATAATTCTTCATATACAACGGATACTGAGATTTTATTGAACTACGTATTTAACAGATACAGAGAACAGATTTTGTTCTACTATTTTAATGAGCAGGTGGCAACAAAGACCTTAGTTAAGTGGATTGAAGAAAAAACTAAGGTAGGTGTATGTTATTGTCCGTTTAACTCAATTCTAAATGCTGAAGATGCTCTAATAGGGGAGAACATTACAGTTGATGCTCCTATTGGTCTTGATCCTTCAGAATACCAAACCAAAAATTTAATTCACATCCTAATGGGTAATGATAAGAAAATTTCGACAACCATTAACAGATATGAAGATCCTCTGTACGATAAGCAAAAAAAATATGAACTAGGTTTTAGCTGTTTACCATTTATTAAAAAAACAGAATTCTCAAATAGAAGTCTTGATCAAGAATATGTTGAAGATATGTATGAAAAAGTAAAAGGTCGTTTTATAGTAATTGTATCTTTAAACTTTGGAATAGGTGGTCTTCAACAGGATAAGAAATTAAGAGAGAAAGTCCTGTCAACAGGAAGACTTAAGGCCGTACTGTCTCTTCCAACAGGTTTTCTTGCAGGAACTTCTGTTTACACTATAGCTTTGGTGTTTGATGAAGATGGAATAAAACACAATAAGATCTCTTTTCTTGATTTAAAAGAAAAGGAATATATTGAAGAGGGTAGAGCTGGAAGAAAATTTACACCATTGAATCAACACGCTCAAAGCGAAATAGAAAAAGTTCTGAATGATGATCCTGAAACTTCTGCTATAAAAGTCTCTTTGTCAGATGTTGCAAGTCAGGACTATAACCTTGATATTGGCAGATATAAAGCAGCTATAGCTAGCGCTAAAGCTCTTGAAGGAATTAGCACTGTAACTCTTGAAGATGTTGCTGAGATTTATAGAGCGCAATCATCTCAAAGTGATGGCTGTGGAGATAGTTACTATGAAATAAGTGTTTCCGACATCAATTCTTATGGAATTGTAGAAACACCTAAAAAAGAAGTTTCGCTTTTACCAAGCAACAAAGCGTTAAGAAATATTGTTAGGAAAGGGGATATTATCCTTGCAATCAAAGGATCAACAGGTAAAGTTGGCCTTGTTGAAGAGACACAAGATAATTGGCTAGCTGGTCAGTCTTTTGTAATCATAAGATTAAAGAATAGCATGTGGACACCTGAATTTCTGTTCAGACAACTAAACTCAAAAAGAGTAAGAGCGCAGCTTGAAATGCTATCAACAGGTGGAGTTGTAAAATTGCTTAAAATCTCAGATGTAAAAGCAATTAAGTTAATACCTCCTACAGCACAAACATTGATAAAGGTTGAAAAAGCCAAAGAAAGACGTAATGAAATTATAAGTAAGATAAAAGAGTTGCAAGCAGAACTTGAATCTCTTGATGAGATTTTTTAATACACCGAGATGTATTTGAATAATTAGGATTGTTCCTCATTTTGGAATGTAATAATGCTATAAAATGAGGAATTAGATGAAGTTAAATATGATTATACAAAGTGTGAAAAATAAGCAAGAGTCGCTTTCATACGTTTTTCAATCAGCACAATAGAGATATTTTAAAAAGATGACAGATCTAGAACTAAAAAAATTAAAAGATAACCTTTGGCATGCTGCAGATTTACTGCGTGCAGGAGCCCATTTAGCAGCTAATAAATATGGTCAGCCTATATTAGGTCTCATCTTTTTAAGATATGCAGACATTCTTTATAAACAGCATAAAGATAAAATTGAGTCAAAGTTTAATGAGAAAAAAGGTACACGAGCTGAGCAATCCATAAAAGAAATCTCTATCCGTGAGTGTGGCTTCTACCTTCCACCTGAGGCTTATTACTCAACCATAAATGAGGCTCCAGATGATGCTAATAAAGCTGTGCTTGTAAAAAATGCAATGGAGGCTATTGAGCGCGAGAATGACAAGATGGAAGGAGTTCTTCCAAAAGAGGTTTTCTCTCAGTTAGTACCCGAAGAAGAGCCTGAACTTCTATCTAAAATTATACGTATTTTTATGGATATTCCAGAAGATATCAGTGTTGATCTGTTCGGTGAAATCTATGAGTATTTCTTAGGAGCATTCGCTTTACAAGAGGGAAAGGATGGAGGCACATTCTATACTCCTGCGACAGTAGTTCGCTATATGGTAGAAGTTTTAAATCCTGAAAATGGAGATAAAAAGATCTTAGATCCTGCTTGTGGCTCTGGCGGTATGTTTGTGCAAGCTGCTCGCTATATGCACAACCACAACAAGAAGTCTGATAACGTCATGAAGTTCCGTTGCTACGGTGTTGAAAAAGAACCTGACACTGTAAAGCTAGCCAAGATGAACCTTCTGTTAAACCACGTGCGAGGCGAGATTACAGAAGCAAACTCTTTCTATGCAGATCCTTATGATGCTGTAGGTAATTTCGATTACGTTATGGCTAATCCTCCATTTAACGTAGATGAGGTCGTTTACGAAAAGGTAAAAGATGATCCTCGCTTCAATAAGTATGGCGTTCCAAAGAATAAATCTAAGTCTAATAAAAAGTCTGGAGATAAAAAGGAAACTGTTCCAAATGCAAACTATCTTTGGATTAACTACTTTGCAACTTCTTTAACTGAAAACGGAAAAGCAGCACTTGTAATGGCAAATTCAGCCAGTGATGCTAGCGGTAGTGAATATGAGATTCGCAAGAAGATGATTGAAGAGGGTATCATCAGCCAAATGGTAACTCTTTCAAGTAATATGTTTGCTTCAGTTACCTTGCCTGCAACACTTTGGTTCTTTGATAAAAAGAAGACTTTGAGTGATAAAAAGGACAAGATCCTCTTTATTGATGCTCGTTCTATCTTTACTCAGGTTGACAAAGCTCATAGAAAGTTCAGTTATGAGCAGATTAAAAATCTAGGAATTATAAGTCGCCTGTACGAAGGAGATACTCAAGCTTTCAAAGATCTTATTGCTGAATATACAACAGCAAAAGAAAATGCTCCGAAGGCTATTGACACTGATGATTCAAACATCAAAACTAAAGAATATTATCAGTCTCAGATCGACTGGTTAAATGAGCGTTTCCCTGATGGTGTTTACACCGATGTAATAGGACTGTGTAAAGTTGCATCTATTGAAGGTGAAGATGGAATTAAAGATCAAGATTACTCTTTAAATGCGGGCCGTTATGTAGGTGTTGTAATCGAAGATGATGGCATGACAGAAGAAGAGTTTAAGGCAAAAATGTTAGGGCTTAATGACGAATTAGCATCTCTTAGCAAAGAAGCATCAGAGTTAGAAAGAAAGATTTCTGATAATTTTAAATTGTTATTTAATTAGTGTGATATATAAGATCTGATTATTGTGAGACAAAGATAGAATGCAAATAGCTTTGAAAAGAGTATACAAATTAAAAGATGTAATTGATGATATACATAGTGGTGGAACTCCTTCCACAAAACAAAGTGAATATTGGGGAGGCAATTTAAAATGGTTATCCTCAGGAGAAACCTCTAACAGTTTTATTTATGAGACCGTAGAAAAAATAACAGAGGCTGGGGTTAAAAATTCATCAACTAAGCTAGCAAAAAAAAATGATGTTGTTTTGGCCTGTGCTGGACAAGGAAAAACTAGAGGTCAAGTATCATATCTTGAAGATGATATGTATATAAATCAGTCTGTTATTGCCTTAACGGCAAATAAATCAATTTTAGATTCTCTGTACTTATTTTATAACTTGAAAAATAGGTATAAAGAGCTTAGAGGTGGTTCAGATTCATCAAGTACAAGAGGAAGTATAACAACGACTTCGTTAAAAAATTTATATATAGAATTACCGCCTTTGTCTGTACAACAAAAGATAGTTTCAGTTTTGCATTCTTACGACAAGTTAATACAAAACCACAAAAAGCAGATCGAAAATTTACAAAATCTTGCGAGTGAGCTTTATAAAGAATGGTTTGTTCGCTTTAGATTTCCTGGTTATGAAAAAGCTACTTTTGAAAATGGAATTCCTAAGGGATGGAAGTTCGAAAAACTATCATGTATTTGCAGTGTAACAGATGGAACTCATGATTCTCCTAAATCTGTGGAAAATGGAGGTGTTCCTCTTGTTACAGGAAAATCAGTAAAAAATGGAGAAGTTGATTTCTCTCAAACATATAACATAAGCATTGAAGATCACGAAAAAATAAGAAAAAGAAGTGGATTAAAAACAGGTGACATTTTGTTTAGTAACATAGGAACGGTAGGAAATGCTTGCATTGTAAATTATGACCGAGAGTTCAGTGTAAAAAATATGATAATTTTCAAGCCAACTAATAGAGACATTTCATTATTTTTATATTACTTGCTAATAAACGAAACATATCAAAACATTTTTCACGCTCAGACTAATGGATCGACTCAACAGTTTTTAGGATTGGATTTTATGAGAAAATTCAAAATTCTTGTTCCTACTCAAACTCTTTTAAGTAATTTTGGACAAAAGAGTATTGATATTTATTCTCAAATACAAATTTGCAGAAAAAAAATTGAGAACTGTACCCAACAACAGTCACTTTTATTACCTAGGCTAATGTCAGGAAAATTAGAAGTAAAATAAGAAAAACAGAATCGATCCTATCTACTTATGGAATAAGATTATGGCAAACGACATTACTGAAGATGATATTGAAGTTTCCCTCTTAAACATCCTAAAAGGTGATGATCTAGGGTACAACATTGTTCGTTGTGATCCTGGTAAAGAGAACAAAGAAAATATAAATGATGGTACAGGTCGTTCGTCTAAAAGGCAGTGTGTATTGCCAAAGGTAGTAAGAGACTCTCTGTATAAAATTAACCCAACTATTCCAAAAGATACTATCGATAAAGTTGTCCATAATTTATGTTGCGACTTTACTGGTTCAGATATGGTTAAAGTTAATTATGATAACTATAACCTCATTCGTAATGGCAAAAGTGTAAGCTTCAAACGAAATGGAAAAGAGACTTTTGATATCCTAAAGCTCATTGATTTTGAAAATCCTCAAAACAATGATTTTACTGCTGTATCTCAAATGTGGATTGAAGGTCAATATAACTGGAGACGACCTGATGTTCTCATCTTCGTAAATGGTTTTCCAGTTGTCTTTGTTGAGCTTAAGAATGCCAAAATCAAAGTACAGGAAGCTTATACAGATAACCTTACAAATTACAAAAACGATATTCCTAATTTATTTGCCTTCAATCAGATCTGTGTACTAAGTAATGCTGAAGAAACTCGACTTGGTGCATGGAATGCTGCCTATGAATTCTTCTTTGAATGGTTAAAAGTAAACTCAGAAAAAGAAAAGCCAAACCGTCAAGAGATCAAAGATAAAGCAACTTCCATTGAGTACTTCGCTCGTGGTCTTTGTAAGAAAGATAACTTAATAGATTATCTTGAAAACTTCATCATGTTCCAAAATCAGAGTGTAAAGATCATAGCTAAGAACCATCAGTTCTTTGGTGTTAACAACCTGATGGAAAATGTAAAGAATAGAAAAGAGTTAAAAGGAAAGTTAGGTGTTTTCTGGCATACTCAAGGTTCAGGCAAGTCTTATTCCATGGTTTTCTTTGCACGTAAATGCTCAAGAAAACTAACCGGTAATTTCTCTTTCTTAATCGTGACCGATCGTACTGATCTTGATGATCAAATTTATAAGAACTTTGTCCGTACAGAAGTTATTGGTGATAAAGATGAAGTTCAGCCTGCAGATGGAAAGCAATTGCGTGAGTACCTGCAAGGTAACAAGCAGTTTATCTTCACCATGATTCAAAAGTTCAGATACGATAAAGGTAAGAAGTATCCTGTATTAAGTGAGCGCGATGATATCTTTGTACTAGTTGATGAAGCTCACCGTACTCAATATAAAGATCTTGCTGAAAACATGCGTACAGGCCTACCTAATGCTAATTTCGTCGCTTTTACAGGAACCCCGTTGCTAGGAACTAAACGCTTGACCAATCAATGGTTTGGTGACTATGTATCTGAATATAATTTTGCTCAGTCTGTTGAGGATGGAGCAACAGTTCCTCTTTTTTACAGTCGTCGCGTTCCTGAAGTAGAACTTGAGAACAACTTTTTAGATGATGATGTAGTAGACATTATCGAGGATGAAAACCTCAATGAAGAAGAGATTGAAAAGCTTGAAAACTCAGGTAGCAGAATCATTGAAATTCTAAAAAGAGAGGAGCGCTTAGATAAGATCGCTGCGGACATTGCTCATCATTTCCCAAGACGAGGATTTCTTGGTAAAGGAATGGTAGTTTCTGTTGATAAATTTACAACAGTGAAAATGTATGACAAGGTTCAGAAATACTGGGATCTTGAGAAAAAGCAGTTAATCAAAGATAGAAATAACGCTAAAACAGAAGAAGAAAGAAAAGAAATAAAAGAACGCTTAGACTACATGAATAATGTAGAAATGGCAGTAATTATTTCAAAAGAAGAAGATGAAGAAAGAAAATTTGAAGCTCAAGGGTTAAATATCAGACCTCACCGTGAAAAGATGGAGCAGATTGTTGATGGCTATGATATTGAAGACAGATTTAAGGATGTAAATGGTAAGCTTCAGCTAGTCTTTGTCTGTTCTATGTGGCTTACAGGTTTTGATGTGCCTAATCTATCAACACTGTATCTTGATAAACCAATGAAGAGTCATACCTTAATGCAAGCTATAGCTCGAGCAAATCGAGTTTATCCTGGTAAGACAAGTGGCATTATTATTGACTACGTAAATGTATTTAAATTCATGAAAAAAGCTCTTACCGATTATGCGACAGGTGATAATTGTGATGATTACCCTGTAAAGGATATTGATTACTTAATTTCTCTCATTGGAAAGAGCATCGATGAAGCTGATGTGTTCTTATCGGATTTAGGCATTAGCCTTGAAGCTATTAATGAGGAAAAGTCTGCGCTAGATAGATTAGCAAAGCAACGAGAAGCTTTGGACATCATTTATCAGAAGGATGATGATAAAGATAAATTCAGGATCATAACTAATACTATGCTCAATTTATACGAAGCAAGTAAACCTGAAATCTTTGAAAAAAGCTGGAGTAATTACAAGTTTGGCATTCTCAAATACATGAATGACCTTATGAATAATAATGCAAGCGATGAAAAGTTAGAGCGCGCAAAGTTAAGATTAAGCTCTTTGCTTGATACTTCTGTTTCATCAGAAAAACCTAATGATGAAAATGAGCAGAATGGCAATTATGCAATTCATGAATACAAAGTTATCGACCTTTCAAAAGTTGATGTAGAAGCTCTTCGTCAAGAAATTCATACTGCTGAATACAAGGCAATTGAGATTGATGATATGAAGCTGTTTATCCAAAAAGCGCTTCGTTCCATGATTAATAAAAACTGCGAACGTATCAAATTCAGTGAGCGTTTCCAGAATATCATTGATAGATATAATTCTGGTGGCAGTGAAAATGAGGATTACTACGAGCAATTAGTAAAACTTGTTGAAGATCTGAAAAATGAGGATAAGCGCGCATCTTTAGAAGGCCTTACTGAAGAAGAGCTTGAAATGTATGATCTTTTAATAAAAGGTAGAGAGCTTACAAAGGATGAAGAGCAGAGAGTAAAGCTTGCATCCAAGAATCTTTTTACAAAGTTAACCTCAGAAAAGAACGACCTGTTCATTGTGGATTGGTATAAAGATGAACAAGCTTCAGTTAATGTAAAATCTGCTATCAGCAAATCATTAGACTCAGATCTACCTGTAAGTTATGATAAAGAAGCTTTTGAATCTAAGGTTAACTTGTTGCATAACCACTTTGTAGATATGACTGTTATGCATTATGGGTGGTTAGGAAATCCTTCATAAAGGAATTGATTTTGCTATAGAATTGAAGATGAACTTAAGAAGAACATAATTCTTGAATTATAGAATTTTGTGAATTATATAACCTTTTAAGCTTTATTTGATTGACTAACTTTGTTTGATCCTTATAATACATAACCAATAGGACCCTTTCCTCTTTAGAAATTTCTGAAGGCGCGTTTAGGGACAGTTATTTTTGCCAATGTTGTTTGTTCAGCGTTGGCAAAACAGTTTTATTACATTGTTCTGAGAATTTCTTCCCACCTATCAGGATAACCTAATATTTTCTTTGCTGAGTTTATTTCTTTTGTGCCAATATAAGGAAATTCTTTTATTAAATTAGAGACTCTTTTGTCCCAAGACTTTGATGCTTTAATTGCTTTGAGCATATGATGCAAAACACATATTAGCGGAAAAATTTTTGTTACATCTATTTGCTCTTTTCCCCATAAAGATGCCCAAGGAAAAACATCATTAGCTCTAGGAATTGAAGGAAATTTAGTTAAATTTCTGTTTACCAATCTTGCATGATGAGCACATATGTTTCTTACTCTTCTAATTGATTGAATCCAAGATGTAAAAATTCTAGGGTTATCTACTCCAAATTTTAAACTAATGCATTTTGCGCTAGCTGGATCTGCTACTTGATATAGGTTGCACAGATCGGAAAAATCAAATATTTGTATCAATATCCATAATGGGTATGGTTTTTTATATTTAGAAACCATATGTTCTATTGATGGTGACGATTGTGATTCCCAGTTAATCTTATTATCTACGGATTTTCTTAATTTTTCCAAAACGTCCCTTACTGTCTTAGTACAAGTTCTTTTTTTGTTTTTATTTGAGTTATACTGAATTGATTTATCAAGATCAAATAGACTATCGTCATCTATATAAGAAACTGATTTCTCCGCCAAACAGTAGGTTAAGGCCACTCTGAGCGCAATTTCGATTCTTTCTATTGCATCAAGGAGTATAAGTTTTAATTTTCGATCAAATTTATACAACTCGATAATATTTTTGAACTCAGTTCCTGCAACAAAGTTGTCATTGTATGGTGACTTTCTGAATGCATATGAATAACCAGAAAGTCTGTAATAACCAATAAACTCTAATTTATTTAGAGCTTTTTCTTTTGGGTAGTTCTCAAAAGACATACCTCTGCTTTTAAGTAGTTCATATTGCTCTTCATATGAAAGCCACTTTTTATCATAAGATAATTTCTCTTCCTGCTCATTTATATAGATCTTATTGCTACATTTTGGATTTTTCATAAATCACCATTCTTTTTATTACTTAAAAACAATTATACTGTTTATTTACAATTATTGCTTGAAATTTGGTAATGCATATACAGCATAAATATTACCTCCTAACATTTGATTAAATATAACTGTATTTAAAAGAATATCGCTATGAGGAAATTGTAGATGAGAGAGTTAAAAAAATAAGGGGCAAAAAGAACGCCCCTTTTGAAGCACTAAAAAAGATTATAAAGCTCTATGATATTTGGTTGTTTTTCTATGATTGTATTCAATGTGTAAAGTATTTTGTTTGATTCACAAAGAATGTGGTTGCTGGATATAAAATCGTTTAAAAAATCTTTTTTGTGTTCAAGAAAAGTTGTTAATAGAATTCTTTCAACTTCTTCATTTGACTGATAATCAATAGCCTTTCCTGAAAAGGTGTAAAGTTCTCTGTTTAGAACATTATTTTGTTTCCATAAGGGAATTGATTTTAACTTAGAAGAAATTTCTTCAAAATTTTCATCGTCCTTGAATGTTTTGTATAGGTAGTACCACTCTAGAATTGGTATTTCGCTGTATCTTATCTTTCCGAAGTGATTTTTTACAATTGTTTTTAGAGTAGATCTTTTTGATCTTTTGAAAGGAGTTTCCAATACTAATTTACATTTTCTATCAAGTCCATTGATGTCGTAAAATTGATTTCTGACGTTTTCTTCTTTGGTTCGATCAAATCCACTTTCTAAGATCAATGTTTTTATGGAAGAATATTCTTTTATCAGAGGAATTAAATCTTCTCCAAAGTAACACGTGTTACTAAACTTAATATCACTAAAGATAGATAGGACTGTAAAAATATGCTCTAAAAGGAAACTGAACACTTTGCTTGAACAGCGGTTTAGTTTGCATTTTATGAATGTACGATCTTTTGATTTTTTGTTTTTGTTATCACCATACATGGCAGAATATATAAACTTGAGGATATCTGTGTCAGAACATTTGTGTTTTATCTTTTCAAATAAATGGTCATAATTTACATCTAGTTCACTGATAAATTCCTTTAATTCTAGCATCTGTGAATTGTTGCATTTTTCGAATAGGGACAAGACTTCGATGAATTTCATATTAAATTTGTTGCTGATGATCTCGATTAAGTCATAGATGTCTTCACTGATGAATCGAGCATTGTTACTGTCAGCGCAATGATCAAATATTTGATTTACGAATTCGTAATCATCGTTGCATAGGGGAGTTCTTATTATGGTTAGTGAGTTATTTGATAAATTAGATAGTTCCATAAATAAACCTAGTACAGAAAAATATCTAGTATGCAGTTATTATAGTTTAATGTGAAAAGAAGATTATCTTTGTTGTAAGGAAGGTTAATTAACAGCTCTTCAAAGATAAAAAGGAAAATACCATTAGTTAGATAAGAAATAGAAATGGAGCGAGTGACGGGAATCGAACCCGCGTCAGCAGCTTGGGAAGCTGCAGTTCTACCATTGAACTACACTCGCAATAGAAGTGTTCAGATCTTGTTATATCTTCTGAATTTTCGAATTTGATTGTACCAAAATCTTGATAAACGAGCAAATTCAATCTTTGACTTAAACGAGACCTTAATATTGCCAATGATTGGTATCATCTTCGCAAAGAATGGTATCAAGATTGGTGTTACACCATAAGATATCAGAATCGATGCAAAACCTTAGATTCTTCCGGTTTATCATTGTTCTTCTGATAAACGGAATATAGTTCAGTGATAACTCCACCTCAGAGTAGAGGTGGAATTTACTAACTAGATCTTTGTACGAAATGTCTTTCTGTTAGATAGCAAGTTTTCTCTTGATGTACTGAATACTATCTGTGATGGTATTAGTATCTGTTGCAGAGGAAGCTGAGGTTACACACTTAAGACCAGCATGATCACCATCAATTAACTCACCGTAGCAGGTAAGAGGCAATACCTGACCTAAGACCTTAAGTCCCATAGATTTTAGCTCTCTGTAAGCTGCTACCGTAAATTCAGCTCCTTTAGTGTAAAGAGCCTGTACATCAGGACGTTTTTCAAGAACTTTCTGTACAATCTGACCATAAGCTGTAGAAATGATATCTAAAGCTTCAGTTTGAGTTCTGTTGGTCTTTAAAAGCATTTCCTGATATTCAGCTGAGAGCTGATTGTTAACTTCCATATTGTCAGATACAGCAAATGAGATGGTGTAGTTGTTGAACTTTGTGGAGATCTCATCTACTACACGGTTAATCTCGGCATTACGGTGTTGCTGATCTTCTAATAATTCAAGATTATGTACGGTGACGATATTAACTTTCTCTTCAAGTCTTAACAGTTCAACCTGAGCTGAAATTAAAGGATTTACACCACCTACAATACCAAAGATCTTCGCACCTGAGGCTGCGGTGGCAACAGACTTGGTTCTCATCACCTTACGGGCTAATGTAGCTGTAAAAGGACCTGGATCTACAGCTAAGAACTTAATCTTTGAGATCACCACCGCATCAGCAATCTTGTTGATATCTTCCTGAGAAGTGCAATCAAAAACGATAGCACGGGTACCTGCATCTGCTAACTCTTTAATTTTTAGCGCAAGATTATCTGTGCCTTTTAAGAACTCTTTTAAGTGCAGTGGTTCTGCTTTGTACTGGAACTTTTCTGTAAATAAGTCAGCTACACGACCTGATTCTGCTGGATACAGATCTTCAAGACCTGCTAAGGATTTTTGCAGAGGCTTACCATCAACTAGGATATAACCGCCAACATTGGTTCTGCGTAATGCTGGGAAAGCTGGAACTACAATGGCAACTCTATCAGGATCACCTAGGGCATCTAACAGAGCTTCTGTTTCGGCACAGGTGTTGCCTCTCATAGCAGGGTCAATACGTTTAGCATAAAGCTTTACTTCATCAGACTTTAAAAGTTTAGCAGCTGAGAACACCATCTGATAGCTCTGTTGAGCAGTAAGATTTCTTGAATTAGTTGAATACACAAAGCAGTCATACTTTTGTGTAATAGGATCTTTTAAACCGCGAGTGCTCATTAAAGAGCAAACTGTATTGCCATTTTTCTCTAATAAAGAACCAACAGCTGAGCCGCCGGTGATTTCATCTGCAATCACTATACATTGTGGCATTATTATTTATCTCCTTTAGCCGAGAGTTGCAATCTTTGCACGCAGGGTAAGAATGCTTGAAGGTACAACAGACATTTCATCAACTCCAAGCTGAATTAATTTTCCTAGGAATTTCTCATCTGAGGCAAGCTCACCGCAGATACCAACCCAAATTCCAGCTGCATGACCATTTTTAACCGTTGTTTCAATGAGTCTTACCACAGCATGGTGGTATGGATTTAGATAACTTCCAAGATCTGCATTTTGCCTGTCAGCAGCTAGTGTGAACTGAGTTAGATCATTAGTACCGATACTAAAGAAATCTACTAATGGAGCTAACTCATCTGAGATTAAAGCTGCAGCAGGGGTTTCAATCATGATGCCAAATTCAACATCATCTTTAAAAGGAAGTTCTTGAGCAGTAAGCTCCTTTTTAATGTCATCGATAATTCTCTTGCATTCTATGACTTCTTCAACCGAAGTAATCATAGGGATCATGACAGAGAGGTTACCAAAGACGGAGGCTCTGTAAAGAGCGCGTAACTGTGTTTTAAATAAGGCTCTGTTAGTAAGACAAAGACGAATTGCTCTTACACCCATAGCAGGGTTTTCTTCAGGTTTTAGCATGAAGTATTCAGCAGTCTTATCAGCACCGATATCAAGAGTTCTGATAATGACCTTCTTACCGTTCATGCCTTTTAGAACATCTTTATAAATCTTAAACTGCTCTTCTTCTGTAGGGTAGTCATGAGCCTGCATGTAGATGTATTCACTTCTAAACAGGCCGATACCTTCAGCGTCTGAGGCTTTAATCAGATCGATATCAGCTAAGGAGCCTGAGTTTGCATACAAGCGAATAGTGCGACCTGAACGGGTCTTGGTTTCTTTACCACGGTATTCTTCTAAATGGGAGTGCTGAACATCGTCAGTCTTCTTCATTTCGGTAAAGCGCAAAATGGTTGATTCGTCAGGTTCTATGTAAACATAACCTGAATTTCCATCAACAATGGCTTTTTTACCTTCAAGATCTTCAGTTAACTCCTCACCGATGCAGACAATGGTAGGAATACCCATGGTTCTGGCAAAGATAGCAGTATGCGATCTTGTAGAGCCTTTAGAGGTGATGATACCGGTAACTTTTTGGTTATCTAGCTGGACAGTCTCTGATGGTACCAAATCATCAGTTGCAAGAATAACAGGACCCTTGTTATCAAAGGTAAGTCCATGTTTTTTGAGCTTACCTGCATGCATCATCAGAATTTCTTTAACACGTCTTGAAATATCGATGACGTCGGCGGCACGACCACGCATGTAGTCGTTATCCATTTCTAAGAACTGCTTTTCAAATTTGTGAGCAACCTTAGTTACGGCATACTCAGCATTAGCATGTTCTTTTTCAATGAGTTTATTAACAGATGATACATAGTCAGGATCATCTAACATCATCTGATGGATCTGGAAAACTACGGCATTTTGCTCGCCTAGTTTTTCTAAAGAGGCATCATACAATGCGCTTAACTGTGAAATGGCATGAAGTCTGGCTTTTTCAAAGCGTTCGCACTCTGCTTTAGTATCTGAAACAGAAGTCTTTTCAAGACCAGTTTTAGCTCTTTTTAAGAAGCTAATAGTACCAAAGGCGATGCCTTTGTTGGCAACAGTACCTTCGAGCATCGATATATTCTTATTTTTGCTGTTCAAGATATCACCTTTTGTCATTAGATAATTCTTTAGATCATAAGGGTATATTCTGATTATATCTGCAAATTCTTATAAGTTAGGTGATAGGTATATAAAAAAATAAGATTGAAGGCTAAATTTTAAGGTGTACAGCGTTAATGTGCCTGAGTAAAAGATCTGTTGGTAATTGAGTTCTAGTTGAATGTGCTGGGGAAAATGATTTTGTATAAAAGAGCTTGGATAAGTTTGCTGATGTGATCTCAGAACGCCTTCAATGCACATAGTGGCAGAAAGAACTTATATTGGCAGAGTTTATTCAGATCGAACATATGGCAAGTGCTCGTAGTAAAAAGCAAGAGTTTTAACTAGACCTATGGACAAGACACTTAATATGGGCTATCTTAGCCACGTGTCCTTTCAATGTATGCGGTAAATCCGTGCTTTCTTTTTTACGGTAAATCCGCGTTTTCTACATTCTAAAGGCCACTTTATCGGAAATTATCGATATCCAAATAACCCCCGTTTTACGGTTTACTGCATTACCATGTGGAAACATTACGCATTACTGTCATCTTTATTTGCAGCTCTGACAGCTATCTTTGCAAAAATCGGTGTTAAGGATATTAACTCTAACCTTGCAACCGCCATCCGCACTACTGTAATTTTATTTCTGACATGGGGCATAGTATTTTTTACTGACAGAGTAAGTGAAATTAAAGATATCAGTCGTCATACCTGGTGTTTTTTACTACTCTCAGGAATTGCAACTGGCCTGTCCTGGCTCTTTTATTTTAAAGCGTTGCAGTCAGGTGTCATTTCACTTGTTGCTCCTATTGATAAATAAGACAGCATAACAGTTTGTTGAGTGCGTTGTGTAAGATAACTTTGTCTAGAGCTTTGCACTTATATAGGTAGATTATTTTGATTACGTTGTTATGTCATAAATATGTGGAGGAAATATGGCTTTATATAAGACTGTATTAGTTACAGGAGCCTCAGCAGGCTTTGGTTTTGCTATTTGTGAAAAACTTGCAAGTCAAGGTTACAAAGTAATTGCAACAGCACGTCGTCAAGACAAATTAGATGCCTTAGCAAATAAATATGAAGGTCAGATCTTCCCATTAAAGCTTGATGTAACTGATACTGAAGCAGTTGATTCTATCTTAGATAAGTTACCTGATGAGTTTAAAAACATTGATGTTTTAGTTAATAACGCAGGTTTAGCCTTAGGTCAGGACAAAGCATTTACCTGCTCTTTAAAAGACTGGCATACCATGGTTAATACCAACATCAAGGGGTTACTCAATATTACTCACAAACTGCTACCATTGATGGTTAAAAAGAACAAAGGTTATATCATCAATTTAGGCTCAACTGCCGGTGCATGGCCATATACAGGAGGCAATGTCTACGGCGGTACTAAAGCTTTTGTTGAGCAGTTTTCAAGAAATCTAAGATGTGATTTAGCAGGTACTGCACTTAAAGTTACTGTAATTAAGCCAGGTCTTTGCTCTAATACAGAATTCTCAAATGTACGTTTTAAGGGCGATAACGAAAAGGCTGCTGCTGTTTACAAAGATGTTGAAGCAATTTTACCTGAGGATATTGCTAATACTGTAGATTATCTCTTAAGCACTCCAGCTCACATGAATATCAATGAACTTGAAATCATGCCTGTATGTCAGACTTTTGGTGGCCTTTCTGTTACCAGAAATCTTGATTTAGATGAGAAGTAATTAGAGAAAATTGAATAAGAATGTAGGTGTTCCTACATCCTTATTTGAGATCAACGTCTGTAACGACACAGCGTGTAACTATTTTAGCTTTTTACAAGCTACAAGACAGTTCTTTCCTGAAAATGCAATTCCATAGGCGAAGATACTTTGAATCATGCTGTTTTGCAAGAATGGAAATGCATAGTCTTTATTTTCTACTTGATTTATTGCATTCTCGCTTAATGGAATTAAATCAGAGCCTACAGAAGCTGCTTTTATCTCGATAATGACAGCTTTTTCTGAATATTCACTTTTAAAAGTAATATCAGCATAGCCATCACCTGCTTCATAGTTAGGGGGGTATTCTGTTAAAAAATCGTTTGAGCAGTTAGTAAAGACACAGTTTAAAAATCCGTGGTAATAGTTTTCTTTTGGTGCTTTTGTAGCAGTGTCTCTTATAGATACGAATTTCTTTAGATAAGTACGCAGTTGACTTTGTACATATTCACTGTCACCGATAAACAAAGCATCGGCTATTTTGTCAGCAAGATTATCTTTCTTAAAGAAACTATTAAATCTTTTTTGAATATTTTCTCTAAAACAATCTTTAATCTCTAAGTTTGGCAGTTTTACTGCAACATCATCTGCGCTACTGTCTTCAGAATTTAAGGTATCAGTCTTATCCCAGTCTACAGTTAAGTAACCTGTATGCAGCAGTAATGACCAGAAATCATTAGGATCATGCTCTGATAAACAGTCATAGTTCATGGAATCGTTTAACTTAAAGCAGATTGACTTTCCATCAACTAAGTCCTGCATCTTTTGAGTATCAGTATCAGTTAAATATCCTAAGTATTCATATACAGCATGACTTGAGGTTGATGTTGCCCAATAGTTATCAGTCTTTATTTTTGACAACAGCCCCTGCTGTTTAAAATCAAAGTTGTCTTTAATGAAATTTACCACATCCCATGGACAGAACATCTCTTTGTCATAGAACTTGTATCCGTCATAGTTATCTTTTACCTTTTGAGCAAAGTCATCTAACTCGTAGTCTTTTAAGAACTTATAGGTATCTTCTTTGGTAAATCCAATCATACCTGTATATTGCTTTAACTGACTTGTAACAGTATTCACATAGAGGTTATTTACACCTGTAAAGATGCTGTTTTTTGCAACCTTCAGACAGCCTGTCATTATGACTTTACTTACATATTGTTCGCCAGTCTCAGGATCTTGGGGAATGGTTTTAAAGAAATCAAACAAAGATGAGATTAAAGTTACCATCTCATCATGGTAGTCTTTTTCCTGCGCTTTAGCTAATGGCACATCATACTCGTCAATTAAGACATAGACCTGCTTTTTAAAATGCTTATACAGCATCCTTGCTAAAGATATGATGGCAGAGGTTACATATGATTGCGCTTCTTCATCTGCTCTTTTTAAATACATCTCATCACATAGCAAATCAAACTTAGCTTTTTCTTTATCGTTTAAGTTTTGACTGTCTTTTAAGAAACTGTATTCATTAGCTTTTGCTACAATAAGTTCTGCTAATTTATAGTAAGCTGCTTTAAAGGTCTTTCCTTGAACACCTTTTAAGGTAAGACTGATAACTGGATGCTGTCCCATGTATTTTGCACAGAACTCTCTGTCTTCTAATATCTTGGTATCTTTAAACAACTTTTGCTGAAGTATGGTGTCTCCAAGATTTGCCGAGTTTATTTTCAAAAAATACTCAACCATGGACATAAACAGAGTCTTACCAAAACGTCTTGGTCTAGTAAATAACATTACATTTGACTTATCTTTATCAATAAGCTCTTTAAGATAAGGAGTCTTATCTACAAAGTAGCATCCGTTACCTTTTAGCTCACTATAGACATCTTTTCCATATGGTAATGGTAAGAATTGTTTAGTAGTCATTGTCTTGTTCTCAATTCATCGGTTCTACTTTAATTATACATGATAAAAATTTTGAGAATTTTGATTAGTGGCGTTTTATGCTAGTAAATCAAATTGATGAACTTTTGGACACTTCTTTTTCATCACCAAAACTTTTCGTACAAAATAATCTTTTAAACTGTCTACCACATGCATCACTTCTAAATGTGCGTGAATTCGCAACTTCTGAAAATTATTTGTGACAAATTTTCAAAAATTTAAAGCAAAAACTTAAAAATTGTGAAAATAAGATCACAATCTATAGTCAGTTAGAAATTTTGCTTTATAAGCTGAGCTCGTACTGACTTTGACTTAACGCTTTGAGTTAGATAATCAACGATTTCATAACACACAAAATGTAGAAGGGAAAACACAACTATGTACTTTCCCTTTATGAAAGCTGCATTAAAACTTTTGGAGTAATAAATGACACTAAAAGATCTACATAGCACCTTCAAATTATTAGATGGCAATAAAATTCCTTGTCTAGGTTTTGGAACCTATAAGATTGACAAAGGTCAGGCAGGTATCGATACACTGCTTCATGCCATTGAATTAGGATATAGACATTTTGATACCGCTTCTTTGTATGGAACTGAAGAAGCATTAGGTACAGCCATTAAGTTATCAGGCATAGATAGAAAGAAGATCTTTGTTACCACCAAGGTTTGGAAAGACGATTTAGAGCCTGAAAAGATTAGAGCTTCACTTGCAAGTTCACTTGAAAAACTGCAGTTGGATTATGTTGATTTACTTCTTATCCACTGGCCACGTGCAACCGAAGAAGATGATGGATGGGAAGACAGATTAGCTAAAGCCTGGCAGACTTTTATTGAGTTAAAAGAAGAGGGCAAGACTAAATCAATTGGTGTTGCAAACTTCTTACCTCATCACTTTGATGCTTTAAAATCTGAGGTTAAACCTTGTGTAGATCAGATTGAGTTCCACCCAGGTTACATGCAGACAGGCGCTGTTGATTACTGCCACCGTCATGACATTGTAGTTGAAGCCTGGATGCCATTAGGTCGTGGTGCTTTAATTGATTTACCTGTAGTAAAGGAAATTGCAATCAAGCATCAGGTAAGCGCAGGTCAGGTTCTCTTAAGATTCTGTTTAGATCATGAGGTATTACCTCTAGTTAAGAGCTCTAATATTGAAAGAATCAGACAGAATGCTGATATCTTTGACTTTAAGCTCTCAGAAGATGAGCTTACAGCATTACGTGCTGTAGCTGAAAAGACTGCCTGGTCAGGTGAACATCCTGATCTTTCAATTCCAAAGCTCAAGACTCCTGCAAAATAGAGATTTCCTAAATCGTCAAAGCCAAACTTAGACGATTTTTAAAACATTTCTTTATTAACCCCCAATGTATCTGCAACGAAAGTTGCAGATACCTCCCATTTCATTTTTTAATGAGCGCGACTGTCTTAGTCGTGGTAAAATATGGCAAATTTTTTAAATGGGAAATAATCATGACCGTTAAAACAAGATTTGCTCCATCTCCTACCGGTTTCTTACACGTAGGTGGTGCTAGAACAGCCTTATTCTCATGGCTATATGCAAGACACTGCAATGGACAGTTCGTATTACGTATTGAAGATACAGACAGAGAACGTTCAACTCAGGAAGCTATTGACGCTATTATTGAGTCAATGAAGTGGATCGATCTGAAATGGGATGAAGGTCCTTACTATCAGACCAAGCGTTTTGACCGCTACCATGAAGTTATTGAACAGTTATTAAAAGAAGGCAAAGCTTACAAGTGCTACTGCTCTAAAGAGCGCTTAGAGAAAATGCGTGAAGAGCAGATGAAGAACGGCTTAAAGCCTCGCTATGATGGTCACTGCAGAGATGATCATTCAGAGCATGCTCCAGATGAGCCATACGTTATCCGTTTTAGAAATCCAGATGACGGTATTGTAGCTTTTGACGATATGGTAAAAGGGCATATTGAGTTTAAGAATTCAGAGTTAGATGATTTCATCATTCAGCGTTCTGATGGCACCCCAACCTACAACTTCTGCGTAGTAGTTGATGACTGGGATATGGGTATTACCCACATCATCCGTGGTGATGATCATGTTAACAACACACCTCGTCAGATTAACCTGTACAAAGCTTTAGGTGCTCCAGTTCCAGTATTCTGCCACTTAGCTATGATCTTAGGTGATGACGGTACCAAGTTATCAAAGCGTCATGGTGCTGTATCAGTAATGCAGTATCGTGAAGATGGTTACTTACCTGAGGCTTTAGTTAACTACTTAGTTCGTCTAGGCTGGTCACACGGTGATCAGGAAATCTTCTCACGCGAGGAAATGATTTCTTTATTCACATTAGATGCAATCACCAAGAGTGCTTCTGGCTTTAATACTAAGAAATTAGACTGGTTAAATGCTCATTACATGAAGACTCTACCAGCTACAGAGGTAGCTAAAGAGTTGATATGGCACTTAAACAGAATCGGTATTACTGATTTATCAAAGGGGCCTGCTCCTGAGGAAATCGTTCGCAACTACTGCGAAAGAACCCATACTCTAAAAGAGATGGCTCAGAAGGCTGCTTGCTACTATCAGGAGATCACAGAGTATGATCCTGCTGGTGTTAAGAAGTGGATCAAAGAAGGTTCAGTTGATGTACTAAAGGATGCTTTAGCTTCATTACAGGCTTTACCTTCATGGGATGCTCAGTCAATCGATAAAGTATTAGAAGATGTTGCTGCAAAACGTGAAATTGGTATGGGCAAGGTGGGTCAGCCACTGCGTATTGCTGTAACCGGTAGCGCTATGTCTCCTGGCATTGGCGACACCATGATGCTTGTAGGTCGTGAGCGTACCTTAAAGAGAATCGAAAACGCTATTGAACACTTTAGCGCTTAATACTAAATAAGGCAGGGTAACCTGCCTTTTCATGTTCCTAGGAATGTAAATGTATTCAAATTTACTGACAAAAGCTTTGCTTGCAGCATCTGTGTTAGTTTTAACCTCATGCTCAAACTTTGAATTCAAGACCAATGTGGATCCTAGCAATTTCAAAGAGTACTTCAAGCCTTCATATGCTTCAGAAGTTTCAGAAGAAGATCTTGAGAAAGTGCCAAACCGCTCATTAGGTTTAGTTGAAGGTGTATCTTGTCAGATTAAAGACACTGATGCGATTGCAACTGAAACTGATGCAAGAACTAAAGCTAGAATTAAGGCAGCTGATTTAGGCGCAAATGCTATTAAGTTTGGCAAATGTGTCCGCTTAACTAATACTCCTGCCTGTCTAGTATCTGTTACCTGTTATGCCGATGCACTAGTAGTTGATGACTCAAAGCATACCAAGTCAAAATAGTTTCAATATAGAACCTATTGGTTTCATACATTCACCCTATGCCGAGAAGTTTGCTGTTCCAAGACAGCCTGGTCTTGCACCAGATGCTCTCTCGGTAATTGAGTTTTATCCTCCATATAATGATGAACTGTCTTTTGTCGGCATAGACGGTTTCTCTCATATTCATGTGATCTTTTTGTTCGACAGGGTTGAATACACCTCATTTAGACCTAAGGTAAGACCCCCTAGATTAGGTGGCAATACTTCTGTGGGAGTTTTCGCCACAAGATCACCATTCAGACCTAATCGTTTGGGGCTGTCCATCGTAAAACTCAATCGTGTGATAAGAGAAAATGGTAAGGTCAAACTTGAGGTAAAAGGTGCAGATTTAGTTGATGGTACTCCTGTAATTGATATCAAGCCTTATATCCCATTTGTGGACTCAGTACCTAATGCAAAAGGAGGCTTTGCTAAAGAAAAGCCAAAAGTTTTAGAGGTTGTCTATCAAGACAATCTTGATGACTATATTGAATCCTTTGTAGGTCCTAAAAGACTTGAGGCTATTACTCAGACTTTATCTCAAGATCCTCGCCCAGCTTACAAAGACAATGAACACGACACCAAGATTTACAGTGCTAAACTTTATAATCTTGAGATTAAATTTACAGTAAATTTAAATGTAGTAACCGTGATAGCTGTAAATTGCATATCAGGAGAACTGTCATGTTAAAGAAATATTCTCATATTCTTTTTGATCTTGATGGCACTATCTACAACACTGAATATGCCTATACCATGGCTTTATTTGATGTTGTCAAAAGAATTGATCCTAATACTCATGAAACCTATGAGTCTTTAACCCGCTTTATGGGATCATCAGCTAAAGACACCAATAAAGAGCTTCACTATTCTGAAGATGAGTTTGAAAAGCTCTCTGTAGAATGGTCTGATAATGTAAAAAAATATGCTGATAAAATTAAGCCATTTGATGGTGTAATGGGAGTTATCAAGCACCTGAAAGAAAAAGGTTTAAAGCTTGGCATTATTACCTCTCGAGCAAGAGTAATTGGCGGAAAGGAGAACTTATTTGCTTCCCCAATGCCGGTTGAGCTTACCCCATATTTTGATATTTCTATTAGCGCATCCGATGTAGAAAATCCCAAGCCAGCTCCTGACTCAATATTAAAGTATATGGAGATGACAGGTGCCAAGCGTGATGAGATCTTATTTATTGGTGATACACAAAGTGATATTACCTGTGCAAAAGATGCTGGTGTGGATTTTGGTTTAGCTGTATGGGGCACAAGATTAGAACGTTCAGTAAAAGTAGCTCATTACTTTTTAAATCCATGGGATATCGTAGGTGCTATTTTTACTTACGACAATCTGAATTATCAGTTCTACAAATGGGCTAAAGAAATTCAGGCTATAGGACAGATCGGTCTTACCTATTGCCAGAATGTTTTTGATATTGAACGTTTTGAACGATTGCGTGAGATTGCTGCCTCTATGGTTGCTACCATGACTGAAGAGCCATTAGAAAAGGTCAAAGCAGCTATCTGTATGGATAAAGGCTATATCACTCCAAAGATTGATACTCGAGCAGCAGTCTTTAATGCTGAAGGTCAAATCCTTTTAGTAAAAGAGGCTAAAAACTCAAAATGGTCAATGCCAGGAGGCTGGTGCGATGAGAGTGAGTCAATCTTTTCTAATACCACTAAAGAGGTTCGTGAAGAAGCCGGTATGGTGGTCTCTCCATACAAGTTTGTAGCAATGCTCGATAAGAGCAAATGGAATAAGAGTTCACAGCCATTTCATATCTTGGCAGCCTTTACTATCTGTAAAGAGGGGGAGGGGCAGTTTAGTAAAAACTCTGAGACCTTAGAACGACGATTCTTTTCATTAGATGAAATCCCTGTTGATGATTTAAGAGTAGGTACTACTACCATTGAGCAAATTAAGCTTTGCTTTGATGCTTATAAGACAGAGCATTGGATACCGGTAATAGATTAGGCAAGATTATTTGGGAGTCAACATGCAGTTTCCAATTGATTTACATACACATACAGTTGCAAGTTATCATGCTTATTCAACTATTGTTGAATATGTCCACCAGGCCAAATTGTGTGGTATTAAGATGTTTGCAACAACCGATCATGGTCCATCACTAGAGGATGCTCCTCATGTCTGGCATTTTGGTAATTTAAAAGTAGTTCCAAGAATTTGTGAAGGTATTGCTGTCTTACGTGGTATCGAAGCTAATATCATGCCAGGTGGCACTATTGATATTGATAAATACTACAGAGATAGGCTGGATATTGTCTTAGCAGGCTTCCATCCAAACAATCCTCCTACAAATCCAGAGGAGCACTTAAAAAACTACATCAGTGTCATGGAAAAAGGTCTTGTAGATGTGATTTCACATCCTGGTAATGCCTCATATCCTTGTGATTACGAAGAGTTGCTTGTAGCTGCTAAAAAGTACAATGTAGCAGTTGAGATTAACTCATCATCTGATGTTAATACCAGAAAAGGTTCACATGAGAATTGCGTAAAGATTGCACATCTTGCTAAAAAAATTGGCACCACCATATCTTTAGGTACTGATTCTCATATTAGCTATTATTTAGGTAATTTTGAGAGTGTGATGGAAATTTTAAAGGATGCAAATATAGGCGAAGATCAGATTATTAATACCTCTCCTTTAAAGGTTTTAGACTTTTTAGAGTCTCGCGGTAAAGAGCCAATAGCTCAGATGCGCAGTTTCTTTGAAAAGGCTTAGCCTTTTCTCTCCTTTAAGACTAAAAAGGTCAGCGCAAGCTGACCTTTTAATACGGTTTTTAAAGAACTAGAGATTATTTGGTTTCTTCTCTTTTACCAAACCACTTCTCGTAGATCTTGTCATAAGTACCGTTGGCTTTGATTTTCTTCAAGCCGTCTTCAATCTTATCTGATAACTCTTTATTGTTCTTTGCGGTAACGATACCGTACTGCTCCTGGGTGAACTTATCGTTGATCATAAAGAGTTTGTCATTTTTTGAGGTAGCTAAGTAATACTCTAATACAGGTTTGTCGTTTACAGTTGCATCACATGAACCTTTGTTAAGCTCCATGAAAGCTTCTGATGCTGTATTAAACTGTGTTACGTTAGCGCCTTCAATCTTTTGAGCAAACATCGCACCAGAGGTACCAATTTGAGCGCAGATGCTTCTTCCTTTTAAGTCTGCTAATTTCTTAATTTCATCTTTCTTTTCAATTCGAACTAAAGCACCTAAACCTGCATCGTAGTATGGCTCTGAGAAGTTAACAATCTTTTTGCGCTCATCAGTAATAGTAAAGCCTGAGATTGCAACATCAATCTGGTTAGTTACAACAGCAGGGATCTGACCATCAAAAGGCATACTTGAAATGTTGGTCTTATAGCCTTCAACTTCAGCTACTGCGTTGATGATATCAACATCGAAACCAATTAGTTCTGAAGTTTTCTGATCCATAAATTCAAATGGAGCAAATGAAGGCTCGGTTGCTACTCTTAGTACATTGTCATCAGCAAAAGAGTTTGCAGCTGATAGAACTGCAACACTTAAAATGGCGCTTTTTACAAAATTCATATTTTCCTCAAACTATATTTTACTAGCGTTAATCTGCTAGCTTATTTGTAAATATTCACTTAATAACTATAATTTAATTACAAGCATTGAATAATGCAAGAGATTACTAAAATGTTCTTTTTGCTCTAGAACAGTGCGAATTTTTAGGAGATAAATATGCAATTTCTTCATGAATTAGCTGAAAAAGCAGTACATATGAAAAACATCAGATTTAACATGAAAAGAGCTTACAAAATTCGCCGTGATCTTACAGAACAGGTAGATGTAGGAGAGGGGGTTACTCTTACCTTCAAACGAGGTGAAGCTAAGTATCTAAAGCAGATTGAAAACTTGCATTTAGAACTTTTCAGACAACCTCTCTATCCATGGTTAGTTTGGTTATACCGCTTTAGAGCAAAAGAGCTTATAAGCATTGTTGTCGATAATAATGACAAAGTAATAGCTTATGATCTTTTCTTTTTCCAGCCTGTAGAAGCAAATCAAAAAGTCATACATGAACTCTATGTCGGTGTTGAATACAAGTACCAGGATAAAGGCATTGGTGTAAAGCTAAGACAGTACTCTTCAAAATGCTATGACGAAGGCTACTTAGATGGTATTTCAACACTAGCTGCCTTTGATAATATCAAAGCATTAAGAACTGCTCAAAAGTCTGGTTTTGCTATTACCAAAACCAGTGCAAAGCCATTAGCTCACTATCTGTATAAGCATCTTACCAGACGTTATTAGGTCAAGAGCTGTTAGTAACTTATATTAGAGAGTAAAAAAATTTTAGGCTTATTCAAGTGGAGATTTAGGCTGTTAAAAATCATTTTCAGGATTATTTTGATGGTTTTATCTGTATAATCGATCATAGATTGGTCGGAGAATAATAATGAAAGATATCAGCTCAACAGGCTCATTTATAGATTTTACTTTAGAGAACTTTATCTATGTTGATAAGACTGAATATATTCCAAAGCTTGTCAAACTAAAGCGAGTTTTTATCTCCCGCCCACGTCGTTTTGGTAAATCTCTTACCTTAGATACCATAGCAACTTTATTTGAAACAGGTGTAGAGCCTTACTTTAAAGGTACTTGGATTTACGATAAATGGACAGAACCTACCTATCCTGTATTAAGACTGAATTTTTTAAATTTTGATAAAAACTCATTAGAGAAATTTAATAATAAACTTAATTCTAAAATAACCGAATTTGCAGAACTTAATCATGTAACCACCTTTAAAGAGAAGGAAGAAGCTGAAGACTCTATAGACCATCTTTTGGAACAATTAAGATTGGAGAACCGTCAAATCGTGATCTTAATTGATGAGTATGACTGTCAGATGACTGCCAACATCAATAATGAGACTCTATATAAGCAATTCCAGGAAAAAATCAAAAGCTTTTATGCCAACATCAAAGATAAGTTTGCAATTAAGTTCTTAGGAATTACTGGTGTCACTAGATTAAAAGATGTAGCGATATTTTCAGTTGGCTCTGATATCAACGATATCACTAATGACAGTGCCTATTCTCAGATGATAGGTTTTACTCGTGATGAGATAAAAAAGTACTACATTGATTATTTAAAGCTTGCCGCTTCCTGTGAGAACAAATGTAGAGTTGAAGAAGTAACTGACACTCAGATTGAGTCTATGTTGGACATGATGGCTCAAAACTATGATGGTTACTGCTTTGATGAATTCTATAAAAAGAAAGTATTCAGTACTTGGTCTGTAAATAAATTTTTCCAAAGTGCGGTATCTAATAAATTTGTATACTTTGGAGAGTACTGGTACGACAACGGAGGTTTGCCATCTATCTTAGTTAACTATTTAAAAACTCATGAGTTAAATTCTTTTGACTATTTAAATAAAGAAAATCCTATAACAATCCCTGTTAACGATTTTTTAAATCCAACATCTTTAACTACTATCAATCAGAATGTACTGATGTGCCAGACAGGCTACTTAACCTTACGCTCTGCTTTAACTAGTGGTGATCTTACAGTAGATTTAGGCATTCCAAACGGTGAAATCTATAAAGCCTTAAACAGATTACTTGCCATCAACTTTTATAAGGAAGGTATCTATGCTTTAGCAAAGGGTGTTAGAGACCTATTAGATGCAGGTGATATAGAAGATATCATAGATAGATTTAACTCAGTTATAAATTCAGTATCTTATGATCATTTCCCTATTAACAGTGAAGCTGCGGTACAGAACTACCTATACCTATTCTTAATAGGTGCTGGTATTGAAACATCAACTGAAAGGCACTCTTCAAAAGGAAGAGCAGATTTAATTATAGAAACTAAAAACAGACGCTTAGTTTTTGAGTTGAAGTATGCTCAAAACGAGACTGAGGCAAAGACAAAGCTTAGTGAGGCTGTAGAACAGATTAAAGCTCGTGACTATGGTAATACAGAGCCTAAGAAAGCAGAGCTTTTAAGAATTGCAGCAGTGTTTAATGCTGATCCTAAAGTAAGAAAATTCTCTCAATTTAGCAAAGTCTAAAATCAACTTGTTCCTCAAAAATAACAATGGCTCTTTTAAAGAGCCATTGTTAAGAGAGTTAACTTAGTAAAACTACTTAGTTACTTTCTTGAACTTTAATCTGTGAGGCATTGCATCTTCACCAAGATTTGCTTTCTTCCAAGCTTCATACTCAGTGTAGTTACCCTCAAAGAATGAGACCTTGCCTTCATCACCGTAGTCTAAGATGTGAGTTGCAATTCTGTCCAGGAACCAGCGGTCATGAGAGATAACCATAGCAGAACCTGGAAACTCCAGTAATGCGTTCTCAAGAGCACGTAAGGTTTCAACATCAAGATCGTTAGTAGGCTCGTCTAGCAGTAATAAGTTACCGCCTACCTGTAACAGTTTTGCTAACTGTAAACGACCTCTTTCACCACCTGATAAATCGCCAACACGTTTTTGCTGATCGGTGCCTCTGAAGTTGAAACGCCCAATATAAGCTCGTGAAGGGATCTCGTATGATCCTACCTTTAAGATATCCTGACCTTGAGAGATTTCCTCATAAACAGTGTTGCTGTCTTTCATCTGGTCGCGGAACTGCTCTACATAAGCGGTAACTACAGTATCACCTAACTTAATAGAACCTGAATCTGGCTTTTCAATACCGGTTATCATTCTGAACAGGGTAGACTTACCGGCACCGTTAGGTCCGATGATACCTACGATAGCACCCTTAGGAATGCTAAAGGTTAAATCGTCGATTAACATCTGATCATCATAAGACTTGGACAGGTTGTTAACCTCAAGCACAGTCTCACCTAAACGAGGCCCTGGTGGAATATATAATTCGTTAGTTTCGTTACGGGTCTGATATTCAACTGAAGATAACTCTTCAAATCTTGCCATACGAGCTTTAGATTTAGCATGACGGCCCTTAGCCCCCTGACGAACCCATTCAAGCTCTCGCTCAATAGAACGACGTCTTGCTGATTCTGTGTTCTCTTCAATCTGCAGACGCTTATCTTTCTGATCAAGCCAGCTAGAGTAGTTGCCTTCCCAAGGAATACCCTCACCACGGTCTAACTCTAAGATCCAGCCAGCTACATTATCTAAGAAGTATCTATCGTGGGTAACAGCTACCACAGTTCCTGGGTACTGATGTAAGAACTGCTCTAACCAGTCAATAGATTCAGCATCAAGATGGTTGGTAGGCTCATCTAAAAGCAACATATCTGGCTTTTCTAATAATAGACGGCATAAAGCTACACGACGTCTTTCACCACCTGAGAGAACTTTAATCTTTCTTTCTGCAGGAGGAAGTCTTAAGGCATCTGATGCCTTATCAATTTGAACTTCGATATTGTGACCATCATGAGCTTGAATGATTGCCTCGAGCTTAGCCTGTTCTTTAGCTAAAGCATCAAAATCAGCGTTTTCGTCAGCATATTCAGCATATACCTCATCCAGACGCTTCAAGGCATTAGTAACTTCAACGAAAGACTCTTCGATTACTTCTTTTACAGTCTTTTCAGGATCAAGTACAGGTTCCTGTGGAAGATAACCGATTTTAATACCTGGTTGTGGTCTTGCCTCACCTTCATAATCGGTATCAACACCTGCCATGATCTTAATTAATGTAGATTTACCTGCACCATTTAAACCTAAAACACCAATTTTTGCTCCAGGGAAAAATGACAGGGAGATGTCTTTTAAGATTTGACGTTTAGGGGGAACAATTTTGCCCACCCTATTCATTGTATAAATGAACTGAGCCATAAATTTCCTCATGTAAATGACCAGCACATTGTAACATGGAATAGGCTTTTTCTAGGAAAAATAGCACAAATAAGAAAACCGCCTTAGGCGGTCTTCAAGAGAAAAATGGAGATTACATTTTTTGTATGATGTTTGCGTGTTTTATTAACTTTCCTGCAGCATCTGCAGAGCCATCTGAGGCTTCTGATTTGCCTGAGTTAGAATTGTAACCGCACCCTGTTGCAGAATTTGAGCTGCTGTCATATTGGAAACTTCCTCTGCATAATCAGTATCACGAATTTGGGCGCGTGAATCTGAAACGTTCTCAGAGATATTCTCCTGGTTTCTAATGGTTGATTCAAGACGGGTCTGAACTGCTCCTAACTCAGATCTTTTTGAATCAACAGCTGTCATTAAATAATCAATACCTGCTAAAACAACCTGAGCATTAGACATAGAGCTGATATCAATACCTTTGCCATTTACCTGATAAGAGAACACATCAGAGAACTTAAACTCAGATACGGTTAAGGTAGAGCCTTCAGGTAATTTAAAGGTATCAGAGCCTGAAATTTTAGCAGCAAGTGTTGCTAATGAATTAGTATCAAAACCTGTTGAAAGGTCAATCTTAATGATTGAACCAGGATCTGGGCTAATCTGGAATCTTGCAATTGAGGCATTGCCGTTTAAAAGATCCTGACCACCGAAAGTGGTATCACGGGCAATACGACCAATTTCTTCGTTTAACTGATCAACCTCATCTTGTAGCGCAATACGGTTATCTGTTGCATTAGTGCCGTTAGCTGACTGTACTGCAAGAGTACGAATTCTCTGCAACATGGTAGTAATTTCTTCCATCGCACCTTCTGCTGTCTGAGCATAGGCAATGGCGTTTTGGGCATTACGGTTGGTCTGATTTAAAGAGTTTAACTGTACAGTAAGTCTGTCTGATGTCTGAACGCCTGCAGGATCATCTTTGGCAGAGTTAATTCTCAAACCACTAGACAACCTTTCATAAGATGTATCAAGACGGGCAGTCTGTCTGTTCACAGTCCTTTGAGCAAGTCTTGCTGAAAGGTTTGTATTAAGATATAAGGCCATTTTTCTCTCCATATATTATTGATGAAATTTTGAACGGCAAAATTTCGTCATCAGTAAGATATATGAAAAAAGTATGCCAACATTTTTTTTGTGTTGACCCTAAACTCCCGTCACCCTAGTTTACAACAAGGGTGACGTTCCTCACAAAACGCTCTAATTTAATTATTTCTCATTTGTTTTTTAAGGAATTTTCTTGAATAAAACTCATTTTAGGTGTATCATAGTCCATAATATATTTATATGGACTATATCATGACTTCTGAAGCTATTAAATGGAACTTTTCCAGTTATACCGATAATAAGGGCAGAACCTATATCATCTCTTACTACAACAGGTGGGATCCTGTTAAGAAGCAGTCTCGTGTGGCTAAGCGTATTCATGTAGGCAGACTTAATTCTGATACTGGAGAGGTTTCTTTATCTAAGAGCTTTTTGGAAGCTAATCCTAATTATGTTGGTGAGCATGTTTTCTATGAATGTAATGCCTTAGTAATTAGAACTGAGGCTGATGCTGAGACAATCAAACAGGAAGTCCAAAAGGATTTGGACTGGAGATGTGACTGTGTTTCTTTTGGTCTTACCTATGCCTGCTGGGAAGTAGCCAAGAAGTCTGGAATATTATTTAACCTTAAATCTGTATTCGGTGAAGAGATTGGTACTGAACTCTTAAGACTGGCTATTTACCAGCTGTGTTCTCATAGTATGGCTATGCAGAACTATGAAGACTGGCTGGCTATGAACTACCTTCCTGAAGCCTCTCCTTTATCCAGTCAAAAGATTAGTACCATACTAGCTAAGGTTAATCAGGAGAACATTGACCAGTACTTCAAGTTAAGACATGAAAGAGTTACTAAAGACCACTTAAAGAAAGAGGAAGAAGCTAAGAAACAGAACTTACAGCTTTCTCCTATGATGATGGCTATTGATTCTACTTCTATCAGCACCTGGTCTGAAACTATCGACAATGCTACTTATGGTCATGCTAAACAGGACGACTTCTTAAAACAGGTTAATCTCACTTTCTGTATTGATTACTTTACTGGTGACCTGTGCTACGCCTATGAGTCTGAGGGCTCTGTTAATGATATGTCTCTCTTTGCTGACATCTTAATGCGTATGCAGAACGTTGGCTTGGACTTAACTAAAACTCTGTTGGCTACAGACAGAGGTTATGCTTCTATTTTGAATATACAGAAGATGATCAACTGTCATCTTATGTTCTTAACTGGTATGTCTTTAAAAGAGGACTCTATTAAAAACTCTATAGACCGCTATAAAGATAGCCTTAACAATCCTATGTTTATGAACGGTAAACTCGGTATTTATGCTAGAACTGCTGATACTGAAAAGTGGACTTCTACCTCTGAAGGCGTCAATGTTGAACATAAGGTGTTCTTGCATCTGTACCATGATGCTGCTTTAGGTGAGCGTCAGACTATTGCCTTAATGCGTGACTTACAGATTATCTTAGATAAGAAAAATGCTAATGAAGCTGTAGATAAGAAAGACTGGAAAAAGTACTCTGCCTTCCTTTTCCAAAACTCTAAAACTCAAGAATGGTGCTTAAACGCTACAAAGGTTCAGAATGCTTGTAAATATCACGGTTACTTTGCTATCAGAACTAACACCATTGATGATCCTTTCCAGAGTCTTATTATCTATAGAGAACGAAACATTGTTGAATCTGCTTTCAGACAGTTTAAAGTTCTCAATGAAAGCGACAGACTGTATGCTACAGGCACTACTTACAAAGGCAAGCTCTTTATTTACATGCTGGCTCAAGCTATCAGAATGATGATGTGCGTTACCGCATCCAATCATCAACCTAATGCAAAAGTACTACCAGGTGATTCTTTTGATAAAGCTATGCTTCAGATGCAGAGATTACAGGCTTCTAGACCTGCTGGAAGGGGTATTTACATAGTAAAAGAGATCCCTAAAAAAACTAGAGATCTCTTTGAGACTTTTAAAATTCCTTTTCCTAAGAAACAGATCAAAGATTAGTAACTATGATCTGCGGAGT
>ERZ1026890.320-NODE-320-length-34128-cov-67.461040_pt1 | contig 34128 bp, 26 predicted proteins | sample MGYA00380175_ERZ1026890 | MGnify/ENA primary metagenome ERZ1026890 (study PRJEB33269, sample SAMEA4719811) | human gut metagenome | biome: human-associated habitat; feature: organic feature; material: feces | place: Cameroon | collected 2013-10 ...
TGAAATTGATAAAAGACAGTCATCCCAAATACGTGATTTCTATGGATAGGCTTTATGGTCAAACCAATATTGATGGCATTAAGCACATTCATCTGCGAGATTTTCTGAAAATGACTACTTTGGTTTGATGCCAGGTAGATTATGATTATCACCATATAATCAAGGGTCTATACGCCACCTTTTCATCGTGGCATATAGACCCTTGTCACAGATTTACACATATATTTACCTTATAACATAAAATATGTGGGTTCCTAACTTTTTCCGAAACTTTTCCCTAAAATCTCTTGCGGGTTTGAAAATAAAGTCGTAACTTTGCGGCATGGATATTTAAAACAGATGATTATGAAGCAGGTAGAAGAAAGATACATCAGCTTGCTGACCGACTTCGGTTTCAAGCGAATTTTTGGAACGGCAATGAACAAGGATTTGCTCATTTGCTTCCTCAACAGCTTGTTTAATGGCAGACAGGTTGTGAAGGACGTATCGTATCTGAATCCAGAGCATGTGGGAGATGTCTATACCGACCGCAGAGCCATCTTTGATGTATATTGCGAGGGCGAAAACGGCGAGAAGTTCATCGTAGAAATGCAGAATGCCTACCAGACGTATTTCAAGGATCGCGCCCTTTTCTACTCAACCTTCCCTATCCGTGAACAGGCACCTAAGGGGAATGAATGGGATTTCAAACTCAATCATATCTATACCGTAGCCCTGCTCAACTTCAGCATGAACGAGGATGCATTCGACAAGGAGAAAATCCGCCATCATGTGCAGTTGTGCGACACAGCTACCCACAAAGTATTTTACGACAAACTCGAATATATTTATGTAGAGATTTCCAAGTTCAACAAACCCCTGGAAGAACTGGATACGCTCTACGAGAAGTGGCTCTATGCACTGAAGAACCTCTATAAGCTTACCCAGCGCCCTAAAGAGCTATGCGACAAGGTCTTCGACCGCCTCTTCGAGGAAGCCGAGATAGCCAAGTTTACTCCGCAGGAAATGAGGGAGTACGAGACCAGCAAGATGGCATATCGCGACATCAAGAATTCCGTAGACACCGCTAAGCGTGAAGGCATAGCTGAGGGTAAGGAAATTGGTATGAAGGAAGGTATGAAGCAAGGCATGGAAAAGGGCATGAAGGAAGGTATGGAAAAAGGCATGTCCCAGCGAAGCCTTGAGATTGCTAAGAAGATGCTGGCAAAGGGTATGGATGAAGCGTCTATCATGGATATGACGGGGCTGACGGTAGAGGAGACAAAGATGCTGAAAGCGGAGATGTAGATTACGAATATCACCATATAATCAAGGGTCTATACGCCACCTGTTCATCGTGGCATATAGACCCTTGTCGTTTCCCGTGAAGTGCGGTAAAAATCACAGTATTAAGGACTTATGCAATATTCTTTTCTTGTTTAGCAGCAAACGCCAGCATATAACTTATCTATTGGAAATATCAAATCCCAATTCTTTCCCCAAACGATATTACCAAACTCTATCTTGAACTTTTTGAATTTGTTTTCATTCAAGTAAGAGTTATATTGCGGATGTGGGTGATTTCTGATAAAAGCACCTACATCTATCGTCTTAATGGTGTCATCATTAAAGTGTAATTCAACTTTTAATGGCGCCACATATTTTGCAGAAACGATACTTAAGTTCATAATTTCTTCGTTATTTTTGTTGAACGTGTATTGGTTCATGCTCATTTGAATAGAACAGAAAGATAAATCCGAAGTATTCAAATATCTTTGGCATCGCAACCTCCTTTTTTAATCTATCCTGATTGCAAAGTTACGACTTTATTTTGAAAACGCAAAGAAAACGGGAGAAAAGTTTCGGGAAAAGTTTGGATTCCCGTATTTTATAAGATAAAGGATAGCCATCCCATACCACAACTAACCAAGAATACATCGGTAGGGAACAAATACTCGCTTGTTGCTTTCTGTTCTCATAATAAATAATGTTTGAGCACCTCACGATTGACGCAAAGGTACTTCAAACCATGAAAACAGGTAGCACGAAACCACCATACAGCCATATTATCCACCAAACAGACATCAGGGTACGATGAAGGGTCTATACGCCACTTGTCATCGTGGCATATAGACCCTTGTCGTTTCCCGTGAGGTGCGGGTAAATATAATTGCTGAGCACCTAATACTCCTGCCCAGCTTAGGAGTTTATCTAATGTTATTAATTTCTAAATATTTGTTGATTTATGTATTCTACTTCCACATTTTATGGATTTGAATTTTTTTCCAAGAAATTGTACACGTTTATGATCCTCAGAATCTATATATTTCGTAGATTCATCAGATTGCCACGCATCAAAATCTTTTCTTGTCATAACCTTTTGATCTTTTGACAAAGTTAAATCTACAGCTTCAGTATATACATTATCAAAGATACGGATACCTGCAGCGGAAATATTACCTAATGTCACCGATCTTAGTTGTGGACAATCGGCAAAGGCAAAGTCACTTATAGATGAAACTATCGGAGCATAGATTGTTTTAAGCTCAATACAATCCTGAAAAGCCACCGACTCTATACTCTTTACATCTGGCAAGCTAATAACTTTCAGCGGTTTACAATTCAAAAATGCACTAGACGGCAAAGCCTCAACTCCGTAAACAGTTAAATCTATACTGCCATCACTTGCACTTTTTAGAGCTTCTCTTATAGCATCAAACACACTCTTATCTGCATTTGCAGGCAAATCTTTGATTGCAATGTTCTTTTCGCCCGCAGCCAAAGCATTTTTTATAATTAGTACTGCATTTTCTGTAGTTGTTACAGCATCGCCACCGGTAATGTCATCGCCAGGACCCCAATCCGTAACACTTACACTTCCTATTGTAGCTTTGTCCTTACCTATTTTTACATCATAGGTATAGCTCTTGGCTTTTTCTAGAGCAGGAATTCCCGTTACATCCAGAACTTTAGTCTGAGTAGGTTTGCCCTCACCATCATTGTATGTCACAGTGAGTTTGAGGAATTTCTCTGTAGAATTGGCACTTCCTGGAGATACCAAAGCATAGAATACATTGTCTTTTTTACAAGCTTGGATGCCTACGTAGCTGTCACTTTCTTCTGCTGGAACTTTCAGCTTAGAATAAACTTCTACGGCAGAAAGCGTAGGGTTAAGATCTTTGAACTCATCTCCAAACCCACTTACATTGACAATGACGCGAGCCGTCTGACGTTTAAAGTTCAATGTCAACTGTCTGTCGGTAGGTATATCTTTCTTTTCTATCTCTTTTCTGCATGTCATATAATCAGACTGAGCAATTTTCGTGATGTCAGATTGATCAGCTTCGATATGACCCTCAGAGATAGAATTGGTGGAATTCCCTGGATAACAAGCCTCGAAAGTCTGGGCATTACCCGTCCAGACCAGATAGTCATTCGCATTCGCCCATTGTCCGGCCTTATTTTTGGTATAAACCACGGTTTTACCCTCAGTCGTTACGCTGATGACATCGTTCTCATTAAAGCTTTCTTGTTCCGCTTTTGTACCCAATGGATTGCTACGGGTAAAAATGCTGTTTCCACCAACGGTGGCAGCAATCTTTACCTCATTGGCGGCAGTGTTAGCGCTCTGCTCGTCATCAGTAGAGCAAGCAGCAAGCATTGCTATAACTGCAAATGCTCCCATATATTTTGTAATCTTCATATCTTGTCTATTTTAAATGTCAAACAAATCTTTAATCAGTCTCTCCTTGGGTAATGTTTTCTTTTCCCCAAGGCGTTGCAGTTATACCTTTTACCTGCACTACATCCTTACCAACCAGCAGACTCAACTGATGTTTGTTACCAGATACAAAATTCACATCGCTGGTGGATGTCCAGATGTAATCAGTGCCATCCACTTTGAACGAAATACTGAAATTACCAGCAGTAATGGTCTGCGGAATCACAATGGCAGAATAGTTGAAGGCAGCATGGTCGGTTGTTTTACCAGCCGCCTTGAATTCTGTAGTTTCTGGAGTAATGGCGGTTGCTTCCTGGGTATCGTCAACTTGAACACTTATAGGACTTGCTGAGAAATCCACTTTGCTGCTGATAATGGTGCCATTCACCTTGACATCAGTTACGGTTGCTTCCGTAACAGGCTTTTTCTCATCCTGATTAAACTGGTCTCTCAACTCGATAGTGAGATTCAGCTGACTGAGAAGATGGGTGAATGCGACATCAACCGCTTTGCTGGTATTCAATTCCGAACCAGGCGTGAATCCCGTTTGCTTATATACAATAAGGTCGGAAGAATAGTCTTCAGCATTGCTTTGGTCTTCTTTTACAGAAAAGGCATAATCAGTCTTTCCGAAGACGTTAACTTTGCCACTTGCATCTTCGGTAGTCTCCTGATATGGCGCATAAGCCAGAATATCAACAGCGGTAGTTGAATTCTGCCACAACATCTGGTCAGCAGGAATCCAATTGCTGCCTTCCTTTGTTACCTTGATATTATCATAGGTATACTTAGTATTACCTGCATTGTTGATGCAGAAGCCGAACGACCTAAGCTTATCTGTGCTGTTTCCGTAAGAGGCACGGGTATTCATGCCATCTACACTAGTCGTGATTCTAACCACATTATCCATTGGATAATTGCTCTGTGCCAAATCATCCTCACTGGAGCAGCTGGCAAAAACTGCTGTTGCCAAAGCTGCCATTGTTAATATTTTAATTGCTTTCATATTGTCGAATTTTTTGTTTTAATTTTAGGAAAGTTAATCGTAAGCCTCACCCTTGATAGGTTCGCCAGTAGAACCCCAGTCGGAGATGTTTACATCGCCAAGTTTTATGACATCACGTCCTACCTCCAGGTTGACGGTGGTAATCTTGCCACTCTCAAACTTGAATGGTGTGCCGTTGTCGTAGATGAAGTCCTTTCCGCCAATGGTGATGGTAATCTTCTGAACACCATCCTGCGGGATGATGATGGAAGCATATTTCTTGTTGGCAGTTAAAACCGGCATGTCGAAGTCAGCTTTATCTTCTGCTACAGCAGACGGGGTGACAACCTTGGTGAGGTAATTGACGGTTGCTTTTTTTGCGGCATTGCCTACAGCTACCTTATCAACGATAGGTCCTTCTGTTCCCCATTGATTCTTATAGGTAAGGTTCACCACAAGTTTTGCCATTACATGGGTAAAGAGAAGAGGAACAGTTTGCTGTTCATCGACATTATAGGATAAGCCATCTTTGTTGACTGCCACCAAGAGGTCGCTTTCTGTTTGCTTGTTCACATCGAATGTATATTCTCCGGCAGAAAGGTCGGATATTGCTGAAATAGGGTATACACCGATGAAATAATGCTTGTCTCGGTTGTTCTTCCAAAGCATCTGTGGAGTAGATACCCATGAGCCGTTTGTCAGCTTATTGATGGCGTTATTCACCACACGCTCGCGTGTCTCTGGAGCTACAGTTGCATCGCCAGTCCAGGCATACACACTGATTTCATCACCCTCCTCAAAGGTTTGTCCACCCTTCTCATCTGTGGCAACACGTGTCATATTGCCGATACTGGTTGAAACGGTGATATACTTGGAGGTCTCGCCTCCGATACCGTTCTCGTTGTCAGAACAACTGCCCAATGCCAAAGCCATTGCCATCAGGGCAAAGAGATAAGTCTTTGTTTTCATTGTCTTTTACTTTTTTATGTTTATATTCTTGTTTTGATTCTCACTTGAATGATAGAGCCGCTTAATCTCCCGGATTAAGGATTTCACCACGATATACCCAACCTTCTGTCCAATCATCAATCTTCGTGCTCGTAAGATACATGTAAGGTTTCATCTCCTCATATTCCAAGTTGATCTGGTACTTGCCGCCAGACTTCATGACAGGAGCTTCGATATCGTAGTTTCGAACTGTATCATCAGGACTAATCAGTTGGATAAACAACTTGGTGGTATGAAAACCGTTGGCTGTCGGCATCAAGCGTAATGTTTCCGTTTTTAAAGTTTCGCCAGGCACTGCGATTCTCAAAGGTATATCACACTCTTCCTTGGTATAGCTTGCCGTCCCGAATGTTCCATCCTCATTCTTTTGCAGGGGAAGAAGTCCGGTTGCCACATTCAGAACCTTGCCTATCATTGCAAAATTGTCAGGAACTCCTTTAATGAAGATGGTCAATTCTGCAAGTATATGGCGCATTTCATTTTTTGTTATGTAGTTGACATTTGATTTGTCTATACCGATGTCCGTGACACCATAATAGGCATGGTCGGGAGAGGCACTTGGATTGGACAATCCAAACATGAGTTGGTTCATGTTGAGGGTCGCCCTTGTAGCCTCACCGATAAAGAATGGTTCTATAAGGTTAGTGGCAGCCAGAATCTGATAATGCCCTACAGGAAGAGCAAAGCGTTGGTTTGCCACCTCCTGCGCACTGCCATCATGTTTTTCCTCTACAAGCGAGCCATCATCGGCATTGAATATCCAGAGCTTCACATCCTTCACTTCCGTACCTTGGTCGGCTTCATCTGCCCAAGTGAGCGATACTGACAAACCACCCTCATCCTCACCATCATGAACATTATGGTCGCAACTTGCCAACAGGCATGGGACGCATAACAGCACCCATAACCCAATATTAAATCTTCTTTTTGGAAGAATAAATGCAAGTATTGCGACCAACAACCGATTTCTTATTGTTAAATAATTTACCATATTATTCATCTATTTTTTATCGTAAAAGTAAGGAACTATTTCCAATTACCGGATAAGCTTCCATCATCAAGCCATTTCATCCATTCGAGCCGGAACTCACTCCAGAAAATACAAGAGGTTTAACGACATGATGAATATGGATACCAACAGCAAAATAATATAAAACTGTTCCCGCTTAAGGAAATCACGAAAGCTGAAGCGAGCCTTCCAATGATCCTCAAGATACATCCTGTACTCATGTATCATGACATATCCAAAAAGGATGCCTAACATGAGTGCAAACACCCCGATGATGATCAGGGCTAATTCTATCCTTGGTATGGTTTCTAATAATTCTTTCATGGTGCAAATATAGTGTTTTTCTTTCAAAAGGGGTGTCCAGTTGCCCTGTTCATGTGTCGCATTCATACCAAAAAGGTGTCGCATTCGTAGGAATGCGACACCTTTTTGGCTGTTTTTCGATAAAAATTTTGCTTTTTCTTTGGTATCTTACGAAAAAATGATTAGGCTCAATTTGAATCATTTTGTGCTGCATCTGTAGATTGGAAGTCTCTCCATTCTGTAGGAGAACAGCCTTCTTTTGTCTTGAAGATTCGGTAAAGATGAGTGCGACAAGAGAATCCACACTCGGCTGAAATGATGTCGTTGCTATAATCTGGATATTCCAACATCATCTTCTTGGCTGCGTTGAAACGAATCTCGCTGAGCCATATTCGGAAGTTAGAGTGCAGGCATTGGTCGAAGAACTGGCTCAGTTCGTTCTTTGAGATACAAAGTGTACGGGAAAGGGTCAGCATGTTTACATTACAGTCCTTATATCCTAAATTCGCACACCAGTCATCAAGACTCTTCTGGATGAAATCTCTGCGCTCGTCGGAAATTAACTGTAAAGATTCTATACTGCCTGTGGAATTATACTGCTTGGCAGAATGTGCCCCCCCATACCTATAATTAGTTCTCGCTAAGGCATAGCTTTCTTCTTCTTTGTCCAGGAGTTCTTCGGTAGGGATATAACTGCTGCCGAGAGCAATAAACGTAAGATTGAAGAACAGCAGGGCAAGCAATACGGCAGGACCCACTATATATAATAAGGTGGTAGAAAAGATAGCTACCGGCATAGCGAGAACTGCGAGCCATAGAATGATTACACTTGCACGCGAATATCTTACGTAAGGCAACAAATCCGTTGCCGCCATTGTCTCCAACATATTTTTACGCCTAATCATCTCCAGAATAATCATGTATATGCAATAGAAAACACTTACGCAGAACAGAGCCAGCATAATATAAAGCCCTTCTCTGATATACAGGCTATGATGGAGACTGATACCCACGGAAAAGACCACAATGATGGCAGCATAAATGCCACTACACATCAGTATCATCTTTCTGAGGTTAGCACGGGTGGTTTCTATGTTGTAGATTCCTATGGAGATGAGCGAGAAGCAGGGGGTATAGAGGAGGATGTTAACGACAGCCCCAAGACTGTCGTCAGCAGCACGGAAGCCGAACCCCATCTGTATGACATATTGTATTGCCAGTACTAACAAGGCGACAACAATCATCCATCGTGAACGCTCATACCGCTTGTTCTCCCATCTTACATGCAGATAAGAGACAGCCACGATGAAGGCATTGATGAGCATGAATATAAAACATGCAAACTGAAATAGAAATAATGAATCCATACGCTTCTTATCTTATGTTTACTTTCTTTGCTATACTTTATTATAATGCTTGCAAAAGTACAATTATAATTTCAGAATAGACATAATAAATACTCATACATTCAACGGAAGAACCGCTTTATACCCCATCTTCTTCTTCCTCTTCAGCAGAAGCGTTGGTATCCAACTTCTCATCCTTTGATATAGAAATACTACCCATTCGGGAAATCTTAAGTACCATAGGTACGTATTCATCGCTTGTAACATCAGGCGACCCTACACTTGCTGCGAAGTAAAGATAATCACCTTCTGCTTTCACATACACAATACCGAGCAAAGCACCCATGTCCTGTGTATGTTTGTCAATATAAGACGTGAAATCTTTCTTTGTGAAAGTACGGCTAAAGAATTCTGAGCCATCGCTTCTCAATACCTTAACCGAAATTCTGTTATCATAATACTTGGTGTTTTCGTCCAACTGGAGAACCGGAAGTTCCTTGTCAGAACTACGTTTCACCACCACTTTATAATGGGAACCAACCCAGTCAGCCTCCCTGGTCTGTTCATAATCACTCATTTTCTGAGTAGCTTTATTCACAACCTTAGCCACCGGTTTAGGAGCAATAATGATATTACTCTTCTTTTTTTCGGTGCAAGCCGTCAAGCTTGAAATAGCCAAAAGACCTATTAATATATAATCAATTCGTTTCATTTCGTTATTTTTTGTTACTGCAAAAGTACATTTTTCTTTTGGAATAGCCAAAGAAAAGAACAAAAATCTATATTCTGAGACCAAATCAGATGCAAAAAGGCGCCTACTTTCACAAGCAGGCGCCTTAGCATACCTAAATACTAACTAATAAATTCCTATTGAATCTTACACGATATAATAAAAGTTCAGTTTATGAATTCTAATCGTAACTTTGACGAAAAGAAAATGAAAAGGTTTAATCAAGATATAAAAAAAGTGCTTTTTCTGCTTTTTTTTTCATTTCTTAGCAAAAGAACATCAAAAAACACGATTTTGTTTTGTTTTTCGAACAATTTGCCGTACCTTTGCAGCATAATAAAGACAATAAGTATGAAAAAGAGGTTAATATTTATCATTTCTGTATTTTTTGCCTTCGTTTCATGTTCGCACCAGCAAACAGAAAAGAAGGAGCAAGTCATCGACACAATACCTGTGATGGTGATGCAGATACAGAAATGCAATCGCCTATATACAGCAGAAGCTCATGTACATAAGATTATAACACATGATGACCAGCTCAATCTGAAGGGCTCACTATTCAAGAAAGACTTTAATATTCATGTTCCCGGCTCAAACCGCAAGGTGGCCATTCCGATGGATGCGACATTAAAAGCTTATGTAGACTTTTCAGGATTCTCTGCAAAGAACGTTAACCGACAAGGCGACAAGATAGAAATCATCTTGCCGGACCCTAAAGTGGTACTCACCAGCAGTAAAATCAATCATGAAGGTGTAAGACAATTCGTTTCACTCACCAGAAAGAACTACAGTGATGCAGAACTGTCACAATTCGAACAGCAAGGCAGGGAAAGTATTATTCGCGATATCCCGAACTTAGATATTTTGGAACAAGCACGACAAAGTGCAGCAAACACCCTGATTCCGATGCTACAGGACATGGGATTTACTGAAGAGAATATCAAAATCAGTTTCAGAAAGAAATTCACTTTCAACGATCTGAAGACTCTTCTGGATAAGACAACTATCGAAAAGAATCACTAAGCGAGGAGAACAATGATATGAAAAGAATACAAATCATCGCAGTATTGGCACTGATCCTTATTCTGGGTGGAGCCTTCTATTGGCTCACCAAAGACAACGAGGTCAGCGTGGTACAGGAAGATAAGACAACCCTCTCACCCACTCAGGTAGAAAGTATCGAGAATATCGGTCAATGGGAATTTCTATCTGTAAGTGATGAAGAACTGATAGATACGATACGCCGTGGCTTTTTGGGCGATGACCAACTGGTACGTATCTATTACGGAACGTTGCGCTTGGGTATCGATATGAAGGATGTAAAAGAGGGATGGCTACAAGCCAGTCAAGACAGCATCGTATGCACTTTGCCTCCTATCAAACTGCTGGACCATAACTTCATAGACGAAGCGAAGACCAAGAGTTTCTTTGAAGAAGGCAAATGGACAGGCAGCGACAGACAGGCTATGTATGAGCGTGCTTATCAAGCTATGAAGAAACGTTGCTTAAACCGCACCAATATCTATACCGCACAGGCGAATGCCAAGACGCAGTTTAGAGAGATGCTGAAAGCAATGGGATTCAAAAACGTGAAGATTGAATTTGAGAAATAACAAGGTTACTGAACTTTCGCATGTGGGGAAGTTAAGTGAAGTTAGGGAAGTTAGAAGGAAGTTAAGGGACAAATGTCCTACATTTTAAGCTAGAAGACTATTGTCTCTTAACTTCCCGAACGACCGTAGGGAGTGATAACTTCTTTAACTTCAATCAATTCCCTCACTTGCGAAACTTGAATCAGGCATAAAAAATATAGATATAAGATAAACATAATTTTTTTTAAGAGATGGATGCAATAAACGATTTTTTCACCGCATTTAGTTCATTCCTTTGGGGATGGCCTATGATTATCCTGCTGTTGGGAACCCACATCTTTCTGACCATCCGCTTGCGCTTTCCACAACGCAAGATATTCAAGGCAATCAAACTGTCTGTAAAGAAAGACAAGAATGCCACAGGAGATGTTTCACAGTTCAGAGCACTGGCAACAGCACTGGCAGCTACAATTGGTACCGGTAACATCATCGGTGTGGCTACAGCTATCGCTCTTGGCGGACCAGGAGCCGTACTCTGGTGCTGGTTAACCGGTGTCTTTGGTATTTCTACCAAATATGCCGAAGGATTACTCGCCGTAAAATATCGCGTAAAGACCAAGCGAGGCACGATGTTGGGTGGTCCTATGTATGCCCTGGAAAAAGGATTGGGCTGGAAATGGCTTGCAGTCCTGTTCGCCCTCTTTGCCGCATTGGCATCATTCGGAATCGGTAGCACGGTACAGGCAAATGCCATCTCTACCCTGGTAGAAAACCAATACGGCATTTCTCCATACATTACAGGTGCCATCGTTACGGCTTTAGGAGCAGCTGTGATTCTTGGAGGCGTGAAAAGTATCGCCAAGGTTTGCGGCATGCTGGTACCTTTCATGGCACTCTTTTATGTATTAGGCTGCATCTACATTCTCTGTGTAAATCATGCTTATTTATTGCCTGCCATCCACGTAATCTTAGACTCAGCATTCACAACAAAGGCTGCAGGTGGCGGCTTCGCTGGAAGTACCATGATGATTGCAGCCCGCTATGGTATAGCCCGCGGATTGTTCTCTAACGAAAGTGGTCTGGGTTCGGCACCCATCGTTGCTGCAGCAGCCCAAACCCGCAACCCTGTGCGTCAGGCATTGGTTTCATCTACCGGTACCTTTTGGGATACAGTCATCATCTGTGCCCTTACAGGTCTTGTCATCACCTCAAGTATCATAGCATATCCAGACATCGACTATCATAACGGAGCAGCACTCACCAAGGCTGCCTTCAGTAAGATTCCATATATCGGAGCTCCGATATTGACCATCGGACTGGCAACATTTGCTTTCAGTACGACATTGGGATGGAGTTATTATGGAGAACGGTGTGTAGAATATCTGAAAGGCAAAAAGTGGATGCTCTGTTTCCGCATAGTCTATATTGCTACTATCTTCCTGGGTAGTGTTATCAGTCTGGGACTGGTTTGGAACATTGCTGACTGCATGAATGCTTTAATGGCCATACCAAACCTTATCTCCCTGCTCTGCCTGAGTGGTATCATAGTGCATGAAACCAGAAAGTATCTGTGGAGAGACCAGTTAGATAAAGACATGGACGAAAAAGAAATAAAGGAATTAGAATAAAAGACACAGAAAGAAAATACCCTGAAAGGGAGTAAAAATACAAAAGCTCGGCATTGCATCACTGCAGACCGAGCTTTTATTATTAAATCAACAAAAACTAATAAAATATCTTTTCTAAAAACCAAAAAACCTATTCGTTATGAACTTATGGTGCAAAGATACTACAGTTTGCGCAATAAACAGCACATTTTCTGTTGATTTCTATACTTTTTGGTGAGCAAACGTTTGCACAGTTTGCACTATCAGATTACAATTTATACTGAAGATGTTTCATTGCATGACCACCCCAAGTAGTATCATTGACATATTGGAAACCAACCTTCGTATAGAGACGCTCCGCTTTCGGATTACCTTTATCACAAAGCAAACCTACAGCAGGAAGTCCTAATTCTCTTGCGCGAGAGATAGCAGCCTCCAACAGTTTAGAAGCAATACCTTTTCCACGGTATTGATTAGAAACAGCCAAACTATCCAAATAGAACTCACCTTCCTCAGTTTCAAGATCCATAGCCGAATAGTCTATTCCAAAAGACGCAATCGCTTCCTCGATAAAGCGCTTACGTAATCTTTTGACATCAGCACCATCGTATGCAACCAAGATGCCAACAAGAATGCCATCATTAGACATAGCAACTAATGTATTCTTATAACTATACTGACTGTCCTCCATCTCTACAAGTTTAGTCATCATACGGTGAAAATCGACCAATGTATGCTGAGGACCAGCAAAATTTTGACAACACTGAACATTCATCGCCTCCATGATGAGCGATGCGATATGCGAAGCCTTGTCGGGCGTAGCCTGTTCTATTTGAATTTTCATTATACTTTTTTTTGTTTATTGTTTTATTATTGTTATTTCTTTATCACCTGGTTTGTAAAGATATCCCACACATTGACTGGCATCAGCCTTGAAAGGTTTCCATGAAATCTGGTTCCATTGAATCTTATCAGTACTCTGAGCTACGGGCACCTGCGGAATCAAGCTGCCATCTCTAACCAGGATAACACAAGGAATCTTATGTTCAGCAACACTGATATGCTGGTATCCGCCTTCATATACCTTTCCATTCTGATAATCTATCCATTTACCTTTTGGCAGATATACCGAACGGTCTGTTCCCGATTCCAGTAACGGAGCAACCAGAATCTGTGAACCATACATATACTCATCTTCAACCAGCCATGCTCCAGCATCGTGAGGAAATTCTACAAAGAGCGCACGCACCATTGGCAAACCCTTTTCAGAGCAGTCTTTTGCCTGTGCATAAACATAAGGCATCAACTGGTATTTCATCTCCGCATTGGCCCTGAAGGCATCCGTGAAATCCTTACTGATGAGCCAAGGCTCTGTTGGAGGTGCTCCATGAGCTCTGGTATGCGAGCTCAAGAAACCGAAAGGCAACCAACGGCGATAGAGATCATCAGGGCTCTGGGTTACGAAACCACCCATATCATGACTCCAGAAAGAGAATCCACTCAATCCGAAACTCAAGCCGCCACGCAGGTCGCCCATCATGCCAACACTACCTACCTCATTCGTAGCTGCATCGCCACCCCAATGTAAAGGATAGCGCTGACTTCCAGCCCAGGCACTACGCGCCCAGATGACACCTTCCTGCTCTGGAGAATTGGCTTTTACAGCCTCCCAAAGCGCTTTATTATAGCGCAACGGATAGAGATTATGCTCATAGAAGCCTGTCTTACCACTTGCATAAAGACCATCATAAGGAGCTGCTTCACCAAAGTCACACTTAATGGCACCCACTCCCTGCTTGATGAGATGAGCAATCTTATCCTGATACCAGGTAACCGTTTTCGGATTACTCAGATCAAGAACAGCATCCTCATAGTTCAGCGTACCATTCCCATTCCGAACCGTCATACCTTCAGCTACCAGTTCCTTGAAATAGCGGTTCTTTGGAGTGAAGTAAGGCAACTGCCAAAGACAAGTATGGAATCCGTCCTTCTTCAGCGTCTTGAGCATGCCAACAGGGTCTTTGAAACGATCCTTGGCAAACTGATAATCACACTGCCAGTCTACTCCAAACCATCCTGTATCAAAGTGGATGACATCCGCCGGAATCCTATTGGCTCTCAACTGATGAGCTATTTCCAATCCCTCCTTCTGGGAGAAATAAGAGATGCGGCTCATCCAGGTACCAAAGGTCCACAGCGGCAACATTGGCGACTTACCAGTCACGTTTGTATATTCATTCAGGATCTGCTTCGGCTCACCAAAGAACACGAAGAAGTCCATTGTTTCATCACCCATAAAGAGGCGCTGGGCACCTATATAACTTGCACCGAAATCGGCAGTAGCAGGAGCCGAAGTATGCATAAAGATACCATAACCTCTATTAGAGAAATAGAAAGGCACAGGCTTGTACATGCCGTCAGTTTCTGGTCCCTGAGGATCTACAACCGACAGGTTTACCTTCTGCCCCACCTTATTCAAAGAGGTAAAGCTTTCTCCACAACCATAAATCCGTTCCCCTGGCGATAGCAGGAACACAGGGTTGATGCTACGCGAATTATCAGATCCACGCTTGATGAAATTGAATGGCAAGAGTTTAACCTGCGTACTGTCATTATCAATGATATGACGGGTTTGCGTCAGAATCTTCCCATTGGCATCTTTCAGAATCAGGCGGAAAGGATACTTTTGTATTTCCAGCACACCGTTTCTGTTCTGATAGATGATACGGCTGTTATCGGCAGACGTATTCCATCTTCCACGTGCCAGGCGAGCATCTCCATTGCCCAGACTCTCTGCAATAAACTCAGGAGAAAACATCGGATCGTTTGCTTCGTCCATCTTAGGTTCAACAGGTGAAGTGAACAACGTCACACGTAGCGTACGGTCATCAATCTTCTGAATTCTGATCTTGAGATTCGGATCATTATCATACTGGGTATCAGGAAAGTCAAGCATCTTCATGCGTACAGGCCAATAACCGTTAAGATTAAAAGCTTGGCGCGGTGCCAGACGATAGCGCTTCCAGTTGAGCAACCCCTCTCCCTTATTGAGATCGAAGCCTGTTATACTATCTGCCAGGAAATAGGTGTTGGCCAAATCGGAGAAATCGCCAGACATATCCCTAGCTTGACACTGAAGGTATTCAATACCATTGTTTGTTTGCAATTGTGCCTGTGCACTCAATGTTGCACTCATGACACTTAAAGTTAAGATTACCTTTTTCATGATTGCTAAGTTGGGTTTGATGCCCTTATGTTTTACAAAGTTACTTATTTTTTTTGATAAGAGCAAGTTTTTTATATTTTTTATTCGAAAAAGTTTTTTTATTCGAAAAAAAGATGTATCTTTGCCACAGGTTTTGAAGCTAAATTTCTATTACTAGTATAATAGAGATACCCAAATCCCTTGGGTCCCAATGCTTCAAAACCTTTTTCGTTTTTAAGAGCGAAAAAGGAATACACCGAGCTAGTGTACCCTTCTTCGCAATATAATTCCTTAACATTTTGATTTTCAAAACATTACAATAATCACAAAGCTACAGAAGCATCCTTTAAGTCTACTGCCTGTGCCTTGAGCGTTCCCTTACCTTTTATCACAACGACACATTTTCCGAAGAAAGCCTTGCGATGTGAATCGGTAAAACGTTCCAAAGAAGTCTGACAACCATTATCAGTTCCCAGAATTTTTGGTGCATTCGGGATATTCTGCTCACTTGCCCCTTGTTCAGCGGAGACAGAGAAGAAAATCTGGTTATCTGCGTTCGGACAGAGATTGCCGTCTTTGTCTACCACATTCACCTCGACAAAGGTGGTCGGATCTGAAGTGCCATAGGCCTGATGCCCCTGATAGGTCTTCTTCAACACAAGATGATGAGGAGCTCCTGCTGTTTTTATGGTCTGCTCTCTAAGAACTTTACCATTCTTTCTGGCTACAACCTTTACTTCTCCCGGTTCAAAGTTTACGCGCCACATCACATGATATTCAGTACTCCTTCTGAAAGCATCGCCTTCGTTCTTTGCCCCATAGACAGTCTTCTTACGGATGCCCTGACTCTTGCCATTGATAAAGAGTTCTACCTCATCGGCATGATTATAATAACACCACATGTCAATGGTCTGTCCAGGCAGCCAGTTCCAATGAGGGAAGAGATGCAGCACATCTTTCTGAGTCCACTCACTCTGATACATATAATAGCTGTCTTTTGGAAGACCCGCCAAATCAATAATGCCAAAATAACTGCTACGGGCAGGATAAGCATAAGGAGTAGGTTCACCGATATAATCGAAACCGGTCCAGATAAACTGTCCGCCCACAAAGTCGTTGTGCTTCACCACATCCCAGGTTTCTTCGTGGGTACTACTCCATGAGGCGTGGAAATTATCATAAGCCGAACACATAAACGAAGGATCGGTATAAGGCAACCACCATTCCTTTGGCGCAGTATAAATGCTGTCGCTAGGCATCATATAGTAGCCACGAGTCTGCAAGGCAGAAACACTCTCCGACAGAATGAAAGGCTTGTCAGGGAAATTCTTTGGCACATCCTTCACCCACTGATGGTGATAATTGAAACCTATAACATCAATAGCCCCACTCTTAAAGAGGTGATTCTTCGGATCAGGCTCATTACAGCCAGCAGTAACAGGGCGTGTGCCCCAAGGATCATACTCTTTCACGATTTTGGCAAGATGCTGGGTAAGAAGCGAATTGACACTCAGTTCATCACTATGTGCCAAAGTTGAAGCATCATGACCGGCATTCAGAATCAGGTTAGCCTGCTCCAGACTGAGTGTATCAGCAGCCGCATCCGACCATTGTTCGAGAACTTCATTACCGATACTCCACATAATGATACTTGGATGGTTACGGTCGCGCTTGATGAGATCTGACAGATCTTTCTTATGCCATTCATCGAAGAAACGGGCATAATCGCCATTCGATTTCTTGCGGCGCCACATATCAAAACTCTCGTCCATCACGAGGAAACCCATCGAATCGCACATGTTCAGGAGTTCTGGTGCCGGAGGATTATGACTGCTTCGGATAGCGTTCACGCCCATATCGCGAAGGATGGTAAGTTTGCGATGCATCGCATCTTCATTGACAGCAGCACCCAGGCAACCGAAATCATGATGCTCACAGACACCATTAATCTTGAGATTCTTGCCATTGAGGAAGAAGCCCTTCTTTGCATCAAACTTCACATCACGGAAACCAGCAGTTGTCGTAGCAACATCCACTACCTTCCCATTTACTACCAGCTCACTCTTGACAGTATAGAGATATCCCCTTCCGATGTCCCAGAGATGCGGATTCTTCACCTTGAGTTTCTGTTCCTGAACACCCTGACTCTTTGCTACAATCTTTCCCGCAGCATCATAGATTGTATTACGGACAGAGAGTTTCATTTTTTTACCGGAAGCAGCGAAATCCACCTTCACCCTGACATCACCCTGTGGAGAAGTTGCTACATACTGTCCCCATTGAGGAATATAAGCAGATTTCATGGTTTTGGTGAGCCAGACATGGCGGTAAATACCGCAACCGGAATACCAGCGGCTGTTAGGCTGGTCGCTGTTGTCTACCTTCACAGCAATGACATTATCACCCTTCTTATTAATATAAGGTGTAAGATCATACTCGAATGTACTGTATCCATAAGGGCGGGTTCCGAGTTTATGACCATTGATATACACGGTAGAATTCATATATACTCCATCAAAGGTAATGGTAAACCGGTCATACTTTTCCTTCGGATTCACCGAGAAGTGCTTACGATACCATCCGATGCCGCCCGGCAATGCACCACCACCGGCTCCCGAAGGATTCGAAGGAGAGAAATCGCCCTCTATCGCCCAATCGTGAGGAAGATTCAAACTTCGCCAATGCCGGTCTGAATAATCAGACTTTGACATTCCGGCACTATCTGCTAAAGTGAAAAGCCAGCCTTTATCAAAAGACTGGCGATCACGGGCGCTCAACGACTGAGCGCCCAATAGAAAGATTGCTAAAGCAAATATCTTCTTCATATTACTTCAGTTTTACAGTAACAGCCTTACCAGCATACTTCACCATCTTGCCCTTAGGCGCCTTGGCGAGGCTGATGCCCTGCTGGTTGTTATCACTAACAAGTACGATATTGAAGCGACGCTTCTGTAGCATACCATCAAAAGCACCCTTACGGGCAGCAATAGTAACGGTCTTCTGAGCATCATTATATTTGAAGTCGATCATAGCATACTTACCCTTCTCGTAGTTGTAGTTGGTTCCCTCATCCTCATAGAGTGTATAAGAACCGTCCTTGCCTGCATAGACATAGAGATCGATGAGCTCAGCCTTTTTCTGATCGCTCCACTCCATCTCTGGACCCACAGGAAGAATAGAACCCTCTGGTACAAAGACTGGAATCTTATCGTAAGGTGCATCGGCTACGATTGTCTGTCCACCGGCATAGTGCTTACCTGTATAGAAATCATACCAGCCCTTCTGCTTAGGAAGATAAACATTGCGGCTGTACTTCTGATACTCGCCTACAGGACAAGCCATGAGAGCAGGACCGAACATCCACTGATCCTTGATGTCGTAAACATTGTCATCGCCGTTGAAGTCCATCACCAATCCACGCATCATCGTATAGTCCTTGAAATGAACCATACCAGCCATACTGTAGAGGTAAGGCATCAGGCGGTAACGGAGTTTATCGTATGCAACGATGGTTTTATAAGCAGGATGATCTGCCGGAGCAATGTTCCATACCTCACGTGTAGGCCACTGGCCATGAGTACGATAAAGAGGTACGAAGCAACCGAACTGGTTCCAACGCGCCTGCAACTCGCGCCATTCCTTCAAGTCAGCATTCTCCTTACCGGTCTTATCAAATTCCTGCTGGGCAGCAACATAACGGTTCTCTACACAGAAACCGCCCTGGTCCATTCCCCAGAAAGGCAGACCTGCCATAGAATAGTTCAAACCTGCAGTCATCTGGGCACGCATATCTTCCCAACGGGTAGCGATGTCGCCAGACCAGGTAGCCGTACTGTAGCGCTGCTCACCGGCAAAACCGGAACGGGTCAGGAGGAAGACACGCTGGTTAGGATTCACGCTGCGCTGTCCGTTATAGATAGCATCAGCATTCACGATGCTGTAAGCATTGAAATATTCGGTAGATGTACCGAGGGCTGTAGGACCGGAAAGAGCCTTGCGGTACCACATCGGAGTACAGTCGCGAACGTTTGGTTCTGATGCATCCATCCACCATGCATCGATTCCGAACTTATACTTGGTATAAAGATTCTCGTCCATCTGGCGCCAGAACATCTTGCGGGCACCATCAGAATAGGCATCATAGAATGAACCGCGGAAGCCGAGCCAGTCGTGAATATCATCCTTGATAGCCTGATGATACATCCAGCCCTTGCTGTCGAGTTCCTTATAATTCTTGACCGTATCATAGAACTTAGGCCATACGGAAATCATGAATCTTCCGTTCATGGCATGTACGCTGTCGAGCATAGCCTGTGGGTTTGGATAGCGGGCAGCCTCAAACTCATGACTTCCCCATGAATCCAGTTTCCAGTAGTTCCAGTCCTGAACGATATTGTCTACAGGAATATGCAGGTCGCGGAACTTCTTCATGTTGTCCTCGATGTCCTTGCTGCTCTGATAGCGCTCACGGCTCTGCCAGAAGCCGAGGGTCCACTTAGGATAAAGCGAAGCCTTGCCGGTAAGCGTACGGTAACCGGAAATCACCTCGTCGAGATTCTGACCGGCGATGAAATAATAGTCCATATCCGGCGACATCTCACTCCAGATACTCAACTGGTTTTTCTCAGCCTCAGAACGAGGAGCTGCTACACGAAGTCCGCAGTAAGAAACATCACCATCAGGCTGCCATTCGATACGGATAGGAGTCTTTACGCCCTTCTTGATAGGAGTTTCAAACTTATAAGAGTTCGGATTCCAGGCTGTACGCCAGCGCTCAGGCACTACCAGTTTGCCGTCGATATAAATCTTCATATAGCCGGCATAATAGAGGATAAACTGATAGAAGCTGTTACTTGGCGCTTCCACATATCCCTCGTACACCACCTTAGAGCCATTCAGGGCGAAACCCTTTGGCAGGTTCTGAATACCACCCTTGTCGGTCTGGTTGCAAACCTCAGAAGTCTCAGGCATTGCATACTCAAAGTAAATGCTATCTTCGCCTCTAACAATCTTCTGTCCATTCTTATCCACGTAAGTACCGGTCAGCTGACCTTCCTTTCCATCCTTATCATAGAGTTTGAAGGCACGGTTGAGCTGGAGATAATCTTCCGGATTACCCCAACGGCAATAAGAATAAGAATCCCAGAGGATACCATAGTTCTTGTTGGAAATGACGAAAGGTACACTCACCTTGGTATTATACTGGAAAAGGTCTTCGTTCTTACCCTTCATGTTGAGTTCCTCACTCTGATGCTGACCGAGACCATAGAACGCCTCGTTGTCAGGAGAGTTGAAGAGCGCACGCCATGACCATCCGTGCTTCTGTGCTTCTGGAACCTTGGCAATGTCTACACCGATTTCACGGTCAGGCACAGTGAACGGCTTGAAAGTCTTTCCGCCCTGAGCCACCTCGTTGAGGAGCACATTGTCTTTCAAGTCATAGAACGTAATCTGACCCGTAGCCTCGTTCATGACAGCACGCATGGCTGCAGTGGTAATGATGAGATTGTCTCCCTGCTCTTCCACCTTGTAATTTGCCTTGCTGTTTTGAGGCACAATAATCAGACTCTGTTTGTTACGGAAACTCTGTTCGGCTGTAGCCTGAACACGGATAATCTTATCGCTCACCACCTGGAGGCGAATCTGGCTAGGACCAAAATTCTGGTGTTGCTTCAACTGAACAGTGAGATAATTACCATTCTGGTTGAAACCTGCAGCCTGCATGCCTGTGGCACTCATCAGCAGCACTGCTGAAATCAATAATGTTTTAGTTAGTCTCATTTTATACGTTTAAAGGAATGTTTAAAATTTTGCGGCAAAGATACGAGAAAATTCCCGTATCTTTGTGCGCAAATGTTTAATGTATATGTATAAAATGTTAATCAGATGCGTAAATTACTCTGATTCTGATAGATTCTTACGATATTGAGACGGCGTAACGCCATACGCGTCTTGGAAGTATTTAGTGAAATAACGTGGATTATTGAATCCCACCTTATAGGCTATTTCACTGATGTTCAAGTCGCCCGAACGCAGCAGATGCTCTGCAAATTTGATACGCTTGGTTCTGAGATACTCTGAAGGTGTAATACCCGTCAGCGAAATCATGCGCTTATATAATTGTACGCGTGAGATACGGAGATAGGTGCTCAGCGATTCTACCGATGTTTCAGGATTGCTCATATTATCGCGGATATAAGCATTAACCTCATCAATAAATTTGTGGTCGGCCTCTGTGATTACATATTCTGTGCTCACATTCTTGCGTTTCTTCAAGAGGTTCAGAATACAGAGATTCAACATATCAATATCGAATGGTTTGGCAATATACTCGTCAGCACCACACTTCATACTTTCCTTACGCTGCTCATCTCCCATACGGGCTGAGAGCATGATGAAAGGTATGGCTGTTGTTTCGTCATTGTCCTTACACATACGGCAGAGTTCGTTACCATCCATCACAGGCATCATCACGTCGCTCAGGATGATGTCTGGACGACGGTCGATAATCTTGTTCCAGGCATCCTGACCATTGACAGCCTCAACAACCGTATAGTCTGTCAATACTTCGTTCATAAACTCACGGAAGTCGTCGCTGTCGTCAACGAGGAGCACTACCGGTTTCTTGATCATCGATTCTCCTGGCTGATGCACATGTTTACTCATTCCGTAGAGAACGTTCTTACCAGCATCCGGATCATCATCATCTGCCTGATGCACCGTGGTTATGATAGGTGCTGCACGCAGCGAACCGAGATGTGCGGTAGAATTGGAGGTGGTACTGCTCTCTATCGGAAGATCTACCATAAAGATGGTTCCTCCGCTTGGATTATCAGTAACATCTACCTTACCGCCATGCAGTTCGGCAAACTTCTTTACCAGGTTCAGACCTATTCCGCTACCGCCCTGTGGTTGCATTTCGGTACCATTAACCTGATAGAAACGCTCGAATACATGTTCCTTCTCCTTATCGCTGATGCCCTTGCCAGTATCAGATACTGAGATGCGGAGCATATCCGAATCCTTGTCACCTACACGCTGACGGAGTGCGATGCTCAGCGAAACGGTGATAAATCCTCCATCTGGCGTAAACTTATAAGCATTGCTCAAGAGGTTGTTCACGATCTTTCCTACCTTATCAGCATCGAACGACATCTGCAGACTAGGCACCGTAGAATCGAAGGCAAGCGTTACCTTGCTGTTTGCCAAAGTACGGAACGAAGTACAGATATTATCCACGAAGCTCACGATGTCTACGCGCGACAGGGTAAGTTTCTCCTTGTTCTGGTCTATCTTGCGGAAGTCGAGAATCTGGTTTACCAGATTGAGCAAACGGGTAGCATTGCGATGAATCATCTCCAGCTTCCTGCGTTTACTTTCATCTCTTTCTTCCCGAATCATATTAACCAGCGGCGAGATAATCAAGGTGAGCGGTGTACGGAGTTCGTGGCTCACATTGGTGAAGAAGTTGAGTTTGAGTTCGTTCAACTCCTTGGTCTTCTTGATACTGTCTTCCTTGCTCTGGAGTTCGAATTTTACGCGTTGCTTTTCGAGCATACGTTTACGGTAGAGATAGAAAGCTACACCTATTAATATAATATATACGATGAACGCCCAGATAGAGAGATAGAAAGGCGGATGAATATGAATCTTCAGCGTGTTCACCTCTTCGCTCACACTACCATCCGCATTCACCACCTTTGCCTCCAGGACATAACTGCCTGAAGAGAGATTGGTGAAGGTAGCCTCCGGACGTCCCTCAGGGGTCAGCATCCATTTGTCATCAAGTCCCTTCATGCGGTAGAGAAAACGGCAACGTGCCGGAATACTTACCTGGTCGGAAGCAAACTGTATGGTAAACGCCTTGTCCTTATAACTGAGATCCAGTTCAGGATTCGTATCGAGCGATTTTTCCAGAGGCACTCTTCCCTCAAACTCCTCACCTGCCTTCAGCGGATGATCGAAGAGCACGAAACCGCTAAACAAGACATGCGCACTTTTCTGTGCAGGACGGATCTTGGCAGGATTGATGATATTAATACCATCCTGTCCACCGATGGCGATGGAACCATTTCTCATCAGACAGGCAGAACGCTGGTTAAACTGGCGGCTCTGCAAGCCATCGAGCGAATTGAAACTGATCATCGTGATGTCCCATTTGCCCTGATTGTTCTTGGTGAGCGTAACACGGGTAACGATAAATTCAGAAACCAGCCAGATGTTATGCTGCTTATCTTCGAGCACCATACAGCCTACCGTGCCCTGCGTACCATTGAGGTCATTGATAGACTCCAACTGTCCTGAAGCCTCATCATACATGGTGATTCCCGCAGGCGAAGCCATCCACAGGATGCCGCGGCTATCCTTCATTGCGTAATTCAAGGAAGGACTTGGGAAAGGCTGGCCATCCTTGGTACCATTCACATTGGTTACCTTTCGGGTTCCGAAATTAAAGATAGAATAGTTCTGCGAATGACCTATCAGAACTTCATCTTTATCCGGCAGGAAGAGCGAGTTGATAAAATCGCTGGAAATGCCTGAGTTCTGTGCATTGAAGGTTGTAAACTTTCCGCTCTCAGGATTATAAATCTGGAAACCAGAACCCAGGGTTCCGATAATCAGGCGATGATATGAATCTTCGGCAAGACACCAGACGCTGTTATTGGCAAGTCCGCCTGGAGCTGCCAGGAAACTCTTCCATCTGCCGTTTTTATATTGGGCAAGTCCACCGTTGAAGGTTCCGAAATACATCGTTCCATCACTCATGGTTACGCTGCTGACGATAACATCCGAAGCCAGTCCGGTTTCAGCCTGTCCGAATCGCCAGCTCTGTCCGGTAAGCGGACTGTAGCAGACAATACCGCTATCATTGGTTCCGCACCAGAGATTACCATTCAGATCCTGCGTGATTGTACACACATCACCAAGTGGAACAGTAGTGAATTTCTGAGCGTCAGGCGAATAATAAGCCACGCCGTTCTTGTAACTACCTACCCAGATAGCTCCCTCATCGTCCACATAAACCTTCTGCAGGGAATTGTCAACGATACTTCCCTTTGCCTCGGTATGAACATACTGGCGGCAGATTTTGCGTTTGAAATCTACAAAGAAGAGACCATCATGGTCGGAAGCCACCCAGAGATTGCCTGCCTTATCGCGGGCAATATCACGCATCAGAATACGGGTTGGACAAGGAATATCAATGCCCATGTTGGTAAGATAAGAACGGGCATCGGTCCATTTTCCTGTCTTAGACTGATACACATAATTGGCATTGGTTACAGAAACCCAGAAACCACCTATACCATCATAGAAAGTATAGGCACCATTATCACCGGCAGCTTTATGGGTGGCAAGGAAGGAGTTGTACCAGAGAGTCTGCTGTTTCTGTCCGTTGACACGGCAGATTGTACCATCACCATAGGTAATGAGCGCATCGCCGTCAACCTCGGTTATCTTACTGATGTTTCCCTCTTTCAGACAACCCTTCTGAGCCTTTTTGGTAAATTTAAAAAGGTAGGTATTTCTGGTTTTGGCATTATGATAGTAGAGTCCCTGTCCGTAGACAGCAATCCACATGTTCTTATCCTTATCTATCAAAAGCTTGAAAGGAGGTCCCTGCACATGGATGTTTTTGAGCCATTCTTCCGGTTTGCGGTCAAACTGCTCTTCATCATATTTGTAGATGCTGTAACCCACAGAGGTGTGCACCCAGATATTTCCATCATAGTCTTGCTGAAGTTCATCTACCGAGTTATTTGGCAGCGACTTATCATCAGTATTGCTATAATAGAAAGTTTTCATGCGGAAGCCGTCAAAACGGCACAGTCCCGACTGGGTACCAAACCAGATGTAGCCTCTGGTGTCCTTGAGGATGGCACCCACCTGACTGTTCGTAAGTCCATCGTGATTGGTGAGGCTGCTGAACTCAATGTTCTCATAGGCAGCCCATGCCCTACCCGGCTGCATGAGCAGCAAGAGCAGAAACAGCACGATGGCATGTTTCAAGCAGTTTTGTTTTTTTATCATCATAATCGTAAATTGGTTATAGTTTTGTAAAATAGGAATTGCTTACTATAAATAGGAATTGCTTTCTATCAATAGGAATTACTTCACGTCGTTCTTCTCAGAGCTTTCGCGTATTTTCAGAATCATCGGCACCACTTTCTTATAGATTTTTTCATCTCCATTGATACTTCTCATGAGAAGATCGCAGGCTGTGGTTCCCTGTTCGTGTGCCTTGTCCATGATAGCCGAGAGTTTCGGCGTAACGAAGGCAGCAGTATCACCATCGGTAAAACCGATGATAGCAACATCCTCTGGTATGCGGAGCCCTTTTTCCTTGATAGCATCAAAGGCTGCATAAGTGATAATATCGTTAAAGGCGAGGATGGCATCAGGTCTGTCCTCCTTTTCGAGGAGACGGAGGGTTGCGTTCCGAGCCACATCGAAATCGATTTTGTCGCAAACCACGAGGTCGCGGTCGATAGGGATGCGGTTCTCTCTCAGAGCCTCCAGATAACCGTGCTTTCTGCGGCGCACCATATCAAGATGGTTTGGACCGCCGATGAAGGCGATGCGGCGCGAACCGGTATCTATCATGTGCTGAGTAGCCTCCTGGGCTGCAACATCACCATTGCCTACTACCTGAGAGAACTTATCTTCCAGACAGCAACGGGCAAAGAACACCAGTGGAACTCCCATCTTGTGCAACTGCTCGAAGTGAGAATAGTCAACCGTATCCTGTGCCAGGCAGGCGATGATGCCTTCCACATGCATATTCAGGAAGTTTTCTACCGCTCGCTTCTCGTGCTCTGTATTCTCGTGACTATTGGCGCTGATTACCGAGTAGCCATTCCTTACGGCATAATCTTCTATGCCATCCAGCACGGCAGCATAATAATGGGTCACCAAGTTTGGCACAATCACACCAATCACCCTAGGAGCTTCTTTTCTGAGGCTCTGTGCAAAGGGGTTTGGGCGATAATTGAGCTCCTTGGCAAGGCTTTTCACCTTTTGAGTCATCTCCTCTCCCACTTCATGGCTGTTGCGCAAGGCTCTCGATACGGTTGCGATGCTTACGCCAAGTCGGTCGGCGAGGTCTTTCAGAGATGTTCGTCGTTGTTTCATATTCAGTTTATGCTTATTATCGATATACAAATTTGTATCCACATATTCTGCATATTTTCGTCTTTTCGACTGCAAAGATAGTGAATTCTCTGCAAAGATAACAATTTATTCCGAAAGCGCAAACGTTTACGTTATTATTTTTTTGAAAAAGTTTATTTTATAAGAAAAAAACTCGTAATTTTGCAAAATGAAAAGTAATGAATAGTTGATAATAAGTTAGTTAGAAACAAGCGTGGGTTTGGAATGTCGGGAGACAATCCAAACTCTTTTTTTTTGCCCCAAAGCCAACAGACTTCCTGACAGGATAAAAAAAAGATGAGGGCAAATACTGAATACTGCCCCCATCTGATATGGTTATTTCTGCTTAAAAACAAATTTCTTCTGTCCGGGATAATTAACGAATATCGCTACCAGCAGAGCCACAACACTCTTCGGAATCATGTAATGCAACTGAATATGCTCGTGCGCATTCAGAAATTCGGTCAGAGCAATGGTGCCGCCCGAATTGAGCATCCAGCTGATGCCCCAGATGATAAAGTAACGCCAGGCTACACTCTTTTTCTTGCTCTTGGAATCGCCGAACACATAGCGGTAATTCAGAATGCAGTTGGTAATGCCGCCACTTATTACTCCCAGCGCATTGGCAAGTCCGTAATAAATACCCACGATATCTGAGAGGAAGAATGCCAGTCCGAAGTCTACCACTGAAGCGCAGGAGGCTGTCAGTTCCGCCTTGCCGAATGTTACGAGTTCTTCTTTGATCTTGCCCATAATCTTCTTGCTTCCATTAGCAGTACGCCTACTATAGTAGTAAGAATACCCAACATGACATCGATGATATAATGATGACCGGAATAGACTGCCGTCCACCAGATTCCCAGACAGATGCAGGCAAAGAGCACCACCGTATACCAGCGTTTGCGGCTCATCACAGCATAAATCGTGGTGAGGAACATATAGGCAGCATGCAGACTAGGCACGGCAGCAAAGACATTGGCATTCTTGCCGTAGAGTCCGTGGAACACGTGCAGTCCGGTCATTTCGTCCCATCTGCCCAGACCAGCCACATTGCCCGGTGTATTGAGCACAGCCTTGAAGCCATAGTTCATCGCATACCAGGGCGGAGCAGCCGGATAGATGTAATAGCCGATGAAGCCGATGACATTCACCAGCAGGAAAGCCCAGGAGAAACGCTTGAACCAGTTAAGCTGTTTCGTAAGATACAGATAAAGAGCAAAGGCGATAGGCACCGGAACCCAGCAGAGATAGAAGATGCCTGCCCAGAAATCAGCAAAACCGCAATGGTGAACCTTGAAGTATTCGCCCGGAATCATCAGCTGGGTATGGTCGGCTACTGCCTGTAACTCTGCGCTGGATGAAGCAGCAATGCCGAAGAGCGACTTTTCTGCATGATAGAGATTCGCCACATCAATATCATTCACCATATAGTTAGGATAGAGACGCATCGAATCGTAGATGATTCCAAAGAGGAACCAAGGCAGAAAATAGAAGGCAAAACGGCGTGTCTTCTTCCAGGCTGCGAGTACGACAAGAAGGATAATCAGATAGATACTAAACACTTTTTTATGATAGAACTTGATAATTAAACTTAAGTTTATTTTTACAGATCTTTCGCACGTGGTTTAAGTACGGGCTGAAGGCCCAAAAGCTCCTAGCCCAGGGCATCGCCCTGGGTATAATGGCAACCAGCAAGGCGCCCTGTAAGGGCAAAAGCTTTATATATTGCCCGGTATTTGGAAGCTTTTGCCCTTACAGGGCGACGGTTTGTGTCCGTTATTACCCAGGGCGACGCCCTGGGCTAGGAGCTTCTGCCCTTTCAGGGCGTGTGGAGCTTACTTACAAAAGTTCTGTTATTATTTATGAGCTTTCATCACAACATAACAATGCCAGATGCGCCAGAAAGCGGTGATGTTTGCCAGGAGGGCAATCAGAATCATTCCGCCAGCCAGCCACCAGATATTGCCTGTAAAGCCGGTAATCATCGCAGTAACAGCGGTAACCACAACGCGCTCAGGACGCTGCATGAAACCTACCTTGCACTCAATATTCAAACCTTCGGCACGGGCGCGGACATAACTTACCATCACAGAACCAATCATCGCTGCAAAGGTAACTACGCTCATCCAGAACCAGGTCATATCGCCCTGCATACGTACGAAGATGAGGCAGATACCAAAGAGACTTACCAGTTCGCTGTAGCGGTCGAGTGTAGAATCCCAGAGTGCACCGAAGAGACTGCTCTTGCCGCTCATACGTGCCAGACGGCCATCCATCATATCGAAGAGACCGGCTGCGAGGATGATGAATCCACCCCATCCTACAGTAACCATGCAAGATGCATAATCAGCCTGCTCAGTTCCGAGCATCCATGCGGCATCGAGGAAGAAACCGGCTGCCACGATATTGCCCAGGAATCCTACGAAAGTAACAATGTTAGGAGTAATACCTACTGCAATCATCGCCTTGATAAGTGGATTGATGATGGCATAGATAACTTTTTGTAAGAAATCTCTATAATTCATATTTTAATCTATTTTTTATTGTCTGTTTAAGAAATGTCTGCTTAAGAAAACGTCTGCTTAAGAATTTGTCTGCTTTAAGAAATGCCAGACTAGATGATTCCAGCCGAAACCAGTATGATTTTGATGATGATTAAAGAAACGGCTGCATAGAGGCCGCCCAGCAAATCATCAGCCATCACGTAGAAAGCACCCTGCCTGTTATCCAGTTTCTTGATGCCCAGCGGTTTCACCATATCAAAGAAGCGGAAGAGAACAAGTGCCACCAATGCCCACCACCAGGCATCTTTCACTTCGCCCTGTGCCGTAAGCGGGGTCAGCAACGACAGGGGAATCCACACGCCAGCCATCTCATCGATGACCACACGGCTGGGATCCTCACCCCAGTAAGGCTGCAACTGAGCTGTTGCCCAAGTGCCCAGAATGGTAGAAACAATGACGAGAAAGAAGGTGATGCTCTGCAAGCTCTCACCCGTAATGCCGAGCCCGTAAGCCAGGACTGCCCAGATGAGGGTTGCCAATACAGAGCCAGCCGTTCCCGGTCCCCAAGGCCAGAAGCCACTGCCGAAACCAGTGCCTATGATGACGGGCAGCAAAGGAGGCCGCTCGTCGGTAAGATTTCCCTTGTTATTCATTCGCTTGATGTTTAATAAGCCCGCAGAAGGGCGTTACTTCTTTAATTTTCAGTGTGCAAAATTACGCTAAAAAATTAAATTAACCAAATAGTTTTCTCATATTTTTCTGATTTTCATCATATATTGACAGATAAACAGGTGAAATAGAGCAATATGAAGGGGTTTTATACCACTTAGGCTCGCACGGCGAAGAGCAAGAACAGGCAGCAGAAGGAACTGCAAGGAAGCCTTTTTCTGAAAATCTCATAAAAAACTGAAATAATGAATAGGTTTTTGCGTCTATTTACGAATAATGTTATAACTTTGCATCCTGAAAGCTCAAAAAGCTCCTGGAAGCAGCACGCCCTGAAAGGGCAGAAGCTCCTAGCCCAGGGCATCGCCCTGGGTATAATGGCAATTTGCAAGGCGCCCTGTAAGGGCAAAAGCTTTGTATATTGCTCGGTATTTTAAAGCTTTTGCCCTTACAGGGCGACAGGTTTGCGTCCGTAATTACCCAGGGCGATGCCCTGGGCTAGGAGCTTCTGCCCTTTCAGGGCGTGTGGAGCAAAACTTGTGAAACTTGAGATAATAGATTAAATCATGGGCGGAGAGCCCCTATATATAATAAGGTATAAAAAATGAAAGGTATTAAAAAGTTGTATTTTACGGTCATCCTTCTGATGATTTCTACGCTTCAGATGATGGCCCAGCAGAAGATAACAGGCCGTGTCATTGATGACGACGGTTTTGCCGTTCCGTATGCAAGCGTGCAATACAAAGGGCATAAAATTGCGGTTTCCAGCAACGGAGAAGGTAAGTTTACCATTGAGAAGAAGCCGGGACTCATGCTCACCGTCAGCGCACTGAGCTACAAGAGCACCACGGTGAAGGTAGACGAGAAGACCAACTTTCTGGAAATCAAACTGAAAGACGATACTCACAAACTTACCGAAGTGGTGGTAAAATCGAAAAAAGGCCGCTACAAACGTAAGGATAATCCTGCCGTAGAACTGATGCGGCGCGTGATTGCTGCCAAGAAAAAGAGCGATCTGAGCAATCACGACTATGTGCAATATGATAAGTATCAGAAGATTACACTCGCACTCAACGACCTGAAGAAAGAACAGCTCGAAAGCAAGTTCTTCCAGCGCCGCCAGTATCTCCTCGACCAGGTAGAAACCTCTCCATACAACGGAAAGCTCACCCTGCCTGTCAGCATTGACGAGACTGTTTCACAGCATATTTACCGCAAAGATCCGAAAACCGAAAAGGACATCATCAAGGGTCAGCAGAGCAATGGAATCGGACAGGTAATCCAGACCGGAGAGATTCTCAACACCGCCCTGAAAGAGGTGTTCACCGATGTGGACATCTACGACGATTACGTGCGCCTGCTGCAGTATCCCTTCCCATCTCCTATCGGCAAGACAGCCATCAGCTTCTACCATTATTACATAGAAGATACGGTGTATGTGGAAAGAGATCTCTGCTACCATCTGCAGTTTATCCCAGCCAACAGCCAGGACTTCGGATTCCGAGGCGAGCTCTATGTGCTTGCCGACAGCAGCCTGCACGTGAAGAAATGTAACCTCTACATGCCTCACAACAGCGATGTAAACTGGGTTACTGACATGAAGATTGAACAGGAGTACACCAAGCTCGACAACGGCGAATGGGTGCTCTCTAAAGACGATATGATAGCCGAACTGCACGTCAACAAGCTCCTTCAGGACCTGCTGGTGGTGCGAAACACGCGAATCACCGATTATGCCTTCGATGCCTTGCCGAAGCAGCTTTTCAAGGGCAAGGCGAAGATCAGGCACGATATGGATGCGATGAACCGCGATGAGGCTTACTGGAACAAATACCGACAGGTGGACCTCACGAAGAGCGAATCGTCGATGGACAGCTTTATCCACCGCATGGAGAACTCCAAGGGATTCAAATACATCATCTTCGGTGTGAGAGCCCTGATGGAGAACTATGTGGAAGTGGCTCATACCAAGGGCAAGAAGGTGACGGTGAAAGACAGTCTGGGTGTTGAAAAAGACAGCATCATCAGCGACCGCCGCAGCCTCTTCGACCTCGGACCTATCAACACGTTCCTCTCCAACAACTACGTAGACGGTGTGCGTCTGCGCCTGGCGGGCAGAACGATGGCAGCCCTCAACCCTCACTTCTTCTGGGATGGTTACGGCGCCTACGGTCTGAAGAGCAACAAGTGGTATTACGGCCATGTGCTCACCTATTCGTTCAACAAGAAGAAGAACAGTCCGTTCGAGTTCCCGATGCGCAAGCTTACCTTCGAGCTGGGGCATGATATTACATCTCCATCCGATGATAACCTGCTGCACAACAAGGACAACTTCTTCATGACCCTCCGTGCCACTACGCAGGACCAGATGTATCAGTATCACCGCCAGAAGGTGACCTTCACCTACGAAACAGACTGGGGTTTCCGCTTCGACACCAGCCTCCGCTGGCAGAGCAACCGCACCGTGGGCAATCTCCACTACTACAGGGTGAGCGACGGCGAGGAAATCCGCAAGATACGCACCACAGAGGCGAGTGTAGGCTTAGATTACAACCCGGGTGTTACCTATGTCAACACCAAGCAGCAGCGCCTGCCTATCAACCTCGACAGTCCTGAAATCTCGCTCCGCCACACCATGGGCTTAGACGGATTCATGGGCGGCCAGTATCAGAGCAACCTCACCACGCTGGGCATTTACAAGCGCCAGTGGCTAGGAAGTTTCGGTTATATGGATTTCAACATCGTGGGCAAGGCGCAGTGGAGCAAAGTGCCTTTCACCATGCTCATCCAGCCACCTGTCAACCTCTCTATCTTCGAGCAGGAGGCAACCATCAGCATGATGAAGGACTGGGAGTTCCTGAGCGACCGCCAGCTGTTCTGGTCAGTAGCCTGGGATATGAACGGCAAGCTGCTCAACCGCATTCCGCTCATCAAGAAGCTGAAGTGGCGTGAATATGTAGCCATCAAGGGTGTTTGGGGCGATTTGACCAGCAAGAACGACCCGAGCAAGAACATCAATGATGACAAGCTCTTCAAGTTCCCTACCAACTCCTATACCTTTGGCAAGACGCCATACTGGGAGGTTGTAGCCGGCGTGCACAACATCTTCAAGTTCTTCGGAATCGATTATGTTCGCCGCCTCAACTATTACGACCATGCAAACATCTCAAAATGGGGCGTCCGCATGGGCTTCCTCATGACATTCTAATAAGAAAAAAGATGCCTTGATGCAGTATTTTTGCTGCATCAAGGCATCTGCGCACATATATAAACGACTATAAGAGAGTAAATACAATGAAGATTCTATTAGCAGACAAACAGGACATCACACGAGCCGGATTGAGCCATGTGATCAGCAAGATGGAGAATCTGGAGACCCAGACCGTCGAAGACAAGGCAGATTTGATGCTCGCCCTGAGGGAGAATGAGGATACAGTCGTGATACTCGACTACACACTCTTCGACATCAACGATGCTGCCGAGTTACTGATTTTAAACCAGCGTTTCCCATATACGCGCTGGCTTCTGTTCAGTGAGGATCTGAGTGCCGATTTCGTGAAGATTCTCATCGCCAGCAGTACGCAGTTCAGCGTATTACTGAAGGAGTGTTCGCTAATGGAAATCAAGGAGGCGATCCGTTTCTGTGTGAAGAGCAACCGTTTTGTCTGCCAGCGCATGATGGAGGTTCTTCTGGCTCCGAAACAGGAGGAGCAAGAGAAAATCAACCTCACCAAGACCGAGACTGAGATTCTGAAAGACATTGCGTTGGGAATGACGACGAAAGAAATAGCCGAGAAGCGCTTTTCCAGCTTCCATACGGTCAATACCCACCGCAAGAACATCTTCCGCAAGTTGGGCGTAAACAACGTTCACGAGGCTACGAAATATGCGCTGAGAGCCGGTTTGGTTGATTCGGCAGAATACTATATTTAAGTTTAGTTTCGCAAGTGGTTTAAGTACGGGCTAAAGGCCCTAAAGCTATTTGAAGCAGCACGCCCTGAAAGGGCAGAAGCTCCTAGCCCAGGGCATCGCCCTGGGTATAATAGCAATCAGCAAGGCGCCCTGTAAGGGCAAAAGCTTTGTTAATTGCCTGGTATTTTAAAGCTTTTGCCCTTACAGGGCGACAGGTTTGCGTCCGTAATTACCCAGGGCGATGCCCTGGGCTAGGAGCTTCTGCCCTTTCAGGGCGTGTGGGGCAAAACTATAAACTATCAACTTTTCATTGGGGGGTTAACAGGGTTAACAGTTAACAGCTGTTTTTTGCATGGTCCCCCCTCGCGTACCTTATTATATAATAATATATATATACTTATTTTTATATAAGT
>ERZ1026890.321-NODE-321-length-34102-cov-102.495785_pt1 | contig 34102 bp, 24 predicted proteins | sample MGYA00380175_ERZ1026890 | MGnify/ENA primary metagenome ERZ1026890 (study PRJEB33269, sample SAMEA4719811) | human gut metagenome | biome: human-associated habitat; feature: organic feature; material: feces | place: Cameroon | collected 2013-10 ...
GAAAAACTCATAAATAGTTCATTTTTAGCTATTCGGCTGATTTTAGCGTAATTTTTCAAAAAAAAACAATCCCGGCCCAGAGATTCCATAGAATCTCCGAGCCGGGAACCAGCACCAGACCACCCATGGCAATCAGCATCACGGGAAAAACGACAGTCCACCCAGCCTTGGTATCGGCGCATGATGCACCTTTCTCTCGTCAGGCATGTCAAATTCACATTACCATGAACTGGGAGGCGAATTAGAAAAATCTGCGTTAATTTGGGAATACCTTATTATAATATGAATATTCATGGGAAAAAATATGGGGAAAAGTTTGGAGAATTCAGTTTTTATTGCTATCTTTGCGAACGATTCTACCAGGAATCTACATTCTAAGAATAGGAATAGAAAAAAAATAACTTACATACAACAACTTATGAAGAAAAATATATACAAAGGTAACGTGCTGATTAGAAGGTTGGTGATAATCGCTGACTTCATCATCCTCAATTGCTTGCTATTGGGCCTTATTAACATCGAGTTCCTTCATGTACCCGAGTATCTAGACCTAAAAACAAAGATTACATTCTTTATAGCAAACGTTGCTCTCGCCATCGGCGAATACAACTATAGCACTATCATCCATATAAGACGAATCGGTTTCCAGCAAGTACTTAAGCGTACGCTCTTCCTGGTGCTTTGTACCGCCGTCTGCTTCATGATCTTCCTGAAATTCTTCAGTCATGGTGGAGCAATATTTACATTCGGTATCTACTTCGGCATCACATTCTATATTGCTTTGGTCATCAGTAGAATCATCGAGCTCAAGTTTCTGAAATATCACCGTGCGAGAGGTAGAAACATTCGTACCGTGGTCTTCGTGGGTAGCGATCCTGCCGTAAGAGAAATGTACATTACCATGACAGAAGACCCTTCTGCGGGTTATATCGTGAAAGGCTATTATGCCAATGATGACATTGCTGGAGCACCTCAGGAACTGAAAAAACTGGGTACCATGGAGGATCTTAACAGAATTTTAGAGTCCAAGCTGAATGATACCATCAACGGTTCATCTTATGATTTGGATGAGGTTTTCTGCAGCTTGTCGCATCAGGAATCGGACCAGATTGTGAAGATCATGCGTTTCTGTGACAAGAACGTGGTGCATTTCTATTATCTGCCTCGTCTGTTCGGCGAATATAAGCTGCATCTGGATTCCCATAATTTTATGGGCAAGACGGTTTACACGAACCATCTTGAGCCGCTGTCTTCTGTCTCGAACCGTATTCTCAAGCGTGCCTTCGATATTGCCGTGAGTGGTGTGATCTGTCTCTGTTTCTTGCCTTTCATTCCAATCATCGCACTGATTATCAAGATTCAGAGTCCGGGTCCTATCTTCTTCCGTCAGGCTAGAACGGGTCTGAACGGTAATACCTTCATGTGCCTGAAGTTCCGCTCAATGCATGTGAACAAGGATTCAGACAAGGCTCAGGCGACGAAGAATGACCCAAGAAAGTTTGCTTTCGGCAACTTCATGAGAAAAACGAATATTGATGAGTTCCCTCAATTTATCAATGTATTAAAGGGCGATATGAGTATCGTGGGTCCTAGACCTCACATGTTGTATCATACTGAGGTTTATGGTAGTTTGATTGATAAGTATATGGTTCGCCACTTCTCGAAGCCTGGTATTACCGGTTGGGCTCAGGTAACGGGTTACCGTGGTGAGACGAAGGAGCTCTGGCAGATGGAGGAGCGCATCAAGCGTGATATCTGGTATATCGAGAACTGGTCGTTCTGGCTTGACATCCGTATTATCTTCCTGACAGCAAAGAGTATTATCTGCCCGGATAAAAACGCTTATTAAAATTACTCCTCTAATGCCTTGATCTGCTTTTTGGGAGTTACACCCAGATTCTTCAGACTCTCTACCCTTCTCATTACATTGCCGGTACCATCATAAAGCTGCTTTTTCGCTTTATCATAGGTACCGGAGAGGCGAGTGAGGAGATCACCTATGCTCGTGAAGGTGTCTTCGAAAGTCGCTACCTTATCATATAGATCGGCTGCCGTCTTCACGATTTTCTCTACATTCTTGTTCTGACGGTCATACTGCCAGAGATTATACGCCAGCTGCAACGCCATCAGGAGATTGCTAGGAGATATGATGATAATCTTCTTCTGATAGGCATAGCGACTCAAATCAGGCTGCTGCTTCATCGCTGCGATATAACTCGTCTCGTTAGGGATGAACATCAGGACGAAACCGATGGCATCTTCTACTAACTTCGAATAATCCTTCTCCGCTAACTCATCGATGTGCTTGCGCACACTCTGGGCATGCGACTTCATCAACCTCTCCCGCTCCTCATCGGTCTCTGCCGCCAAGGCATCGGTATAGGCGGTGAGAGATACCTTGCTATCTATCACCACGCTCCTGCCTTCCGGGAAGCGGACGATGACATCGGGACGGAAGTTCTTGCCGTTCTCATCCTTGGTGTTCTCCTGGATAAAGAACTCCTCGTCCTTTCGCAAACCGCTGTTTTCGAGGATGGTTTCCAACACCATCTCGCCCCAGTCACCCTGCATCTTGCTGTCACCCTTCAATGCCTTGGTAAGGTTGGCGGCATCGGAACCGATCTTAGAGGTCTGCTCCTTCAGACTTGTTACAACCTGCTGCTGTTCCTGCTGGAAGAGTTTCATCGTTGCCTCGAAGGTACTCTGCAGTTCCTTCTTATTCACCTCGTTCTGGGTCTTGCTCTCTTCTACCGATTTCTTGAAATCGGCAAACTGCTCCTTGATAGGTTTCAGGAGTTCATCCATCTGGAGTCGGTTGTTTTCCTGGAGGGCAGACTGCTTGGCAGCGAGCTGTTCGGCAGCAGCTTTCTGCTGTTCGATGGTCATGCGATGCATCTCCTGCTTCAGGCTTTCGAGTTTCTGCGCCCACTGCTGGTCGCTTTCAGCACGGAGTTTTTCGGCAAACAGCCGTTCGTTCTCCATCTGCGCTTTTAAGGATTGCACCTCAGCAGCATAAGATTGTTTCAAGGATTGCACCTCAGAAGCATGATGCAGATTACTCTGTTCGATATTAGCCTGCAGCACCTGAGCCTTCGCAATGAGCTGCGTTTTCTCTTCTCCCGCCTTTTTTCCTTCCATCAGCTTGCCCACGAAGAATCCGATGGCAAGACCTATAACGATTCCTATTACTATTTCCATTTATCTTTGTTTTAAATGATTCTGTATATCTGCCAAAATTATGATGTGCAAAATTAATGCTTTCAAAACATAACACCAAACATCATGGGGGATTCTTGTAGATATTTAACTATTATGGAAAAAACAAGTAGAAATATGAGATTAAATGAAAATTTTGCATTATCTTTGCAGAAATAATTGAAACAAAATAAAGATATAGACTATGATCAAAAGATTATTATCCTTTTTAGACGCTTCGCCAGTGAACTTCCTGGCTGTGAAGAATATCTCTGAGGAATTGGAGAAAAATGGGTTCAGACGATTGAACCCTCAGGAGCCGCTGGGCAAGGTTGTGGCTGGTGACAAGTTCTTCGTTACCAAGAACGACTCTTCTATCTATGCTTTCCAAATCGGAAAGAAGGCGCTGGCGGATGCCGGCTTCCACATGATCTGCGCGCACTGCGACTCCCCTACCTTCCGCATCAAGCCTAACGCTGAGATGCTTTGCGAGGGCAGTATCGTGAAACTGAATACCGAGGTTTATGGCGGTCCGATTATGTCAACCTGGTTCGACCGTCCACTCACTCTGGCGGGTAGAGTGATCGTAAAGGGCGAGGATGCGATGCATCCGAAGACGCTCCTGCTCCATATCCAGCGACCTCTGCTGCAGATCAGCAATCTCGCTATCCACTTCAACCGCCAGGTGAACGATGGCGTGAAGTTGAGCAAGCAGAAGGATGTGCTCCCTATCCTCGGCATCATCAACGATGAACTGGAAAAGGGCAATCTGCTGATGAACGTGATTACCAGCGAACTGAATATCCAGAAAGAAGATATCCTCGACTTCGATCTCTATCTGGCTGATGCCACTCCTGCCTGCACCTTCGGTGTACACGATGAGTTTATCTCTTCTGGCAGACTCGACGATTTATCGATGTGCTGGGCTGGCGTAGAGGCTCTGACGGCGGCTGATGCCCAGGATACGACCCAGGTGCTGGCGATTTTCGACAATGAGGAGACGGGTTCGCAGACTAAGCAGGGGGCGGGAAGTCCTTTTCTCTCTTATATGCTGCAGCGCATCGCTCTTGCACAGAGCGGAACGGAGGAGGCGTATTATCAGGCAGTGGAACGTGCCTTCATGATTTCTGCGGACAATGCGCATGCCTGGCATCCTAACTACAGCGAGAAGTTTGACCCAACGAATCATCCGATGCTGGGGGGCGGTCCGGTCATCAAGTTCAATGCGGCACAGAAGTATGCGAGTGATGCGGTATCTGCTGCCATCTTCGCGAATATCTGTGAGGCAGCGGGTGTGCCTTGTCAGCGTTTCGTGAACCACAGTGATGTGGCAGGCGGAAGCACTTTGGGCAATATCCTCGCCTCTTCCATTCCATTGAAGGGCGTGGACATGGGTAATGCCATTCTCGCCATGCACAGTTGCCGCGAAACCGGCAGCGTGATGGATCACGAATACTGCGTGAAGGCTTTCACGAAGTTCTATCAGCTGTAATTTCAAAGCTTTTGCCCTTACAGGGCGGCAGGCTTGCATCCATAATTACCCAGGGCGGATGCCCTGGGCTAGGAGCTTCTGCCCTTTCAGGGCGTATGGAGACAAGAAACTTGGATCGGAAAGGGTGTATGGAGTTTACTTATGCTCTTTATGATTTCTTCTCATACCCCTTATTCTGCTCCAGTTTCTTATTCAAATCGATGCATTTCTGCGGTATCGGGAAGACGGTGGTATAGCCAGATTCCTCGCCCTGAAGTGGGGTGCGGAGATCATAAGCTGCCGTAAACTTACCGAAACGGATGAGGTCCTGGCGGCGCCAACCTTCCCATACCAGTTCCAGCAATCGCTCTTCCAGGATGTTGGCAAGCGTTGCCTTGCGATTCGGCATGCCTACACGGGCACGGATCCTGTTCAGTTCCACATCACCATTCTCTCCCAGGCGAACCTTGGCTTCCGCCTTCATCAGCAGTACATCGGCATAACGGAAAAGAACGATATCGTTGCTCTGCAACTTGCCATCCATATACGAAGTTCTATCTACCTCGTATTTCGCCATTCTCGCTCCAGCCGTCTTGATATACTTGCTGCCAGTCAGGTTCTGAGCCACCTCAAAAGGCTGATACTCCAGAGGCTTGCCATTATCCATCAGCAGTTCCTTGCCATCCACCTTCACTACACCTGCCACAAAGTTCATATTGCAACGGGTGTCCTCGTCTGCTTCGCCATAACGGTTGGCCTTCATCGTAGCAATCGTAGCACAGGTACCATTCTCACTACCCCATCCCAAGGCACCACCATGCGTATAATGGTAAGAGCGGAAAAGATAGTGAAACTGATTGGTATAGATGTTCTTATCCATTGGAATGGTAAAGATGTTCTCCTTCGATGTCTCATTGTGCGTAGAGAAATTGAAGGCATCATCTGCCTCCAGGTCATACCCCTCCCCGGCAAGTTTATCGCAATAGTAAATGCAGGTTTCCCAGGCATTCAACTTCTTGCTGCGGTTCGCACTCGCCTTGCCGCCATTGAGCAGAGAAGCTCCATCGGCAGTCTGCACCATGAAATAGATATCCTTGCCCTTAGGTCGCTTTGCATACCCCTTGGTCCAATCATCAAACATGTAGATCTCGGCATTCAGCGCCAATTTTGCCAGCAGAAAGTTAACCACAGGCTGCGTGATGCGGCCATAGTAATTGCCCTCCTTGTTGCTATGCTCATCGGGAAGATAAGGCAGCACCTGCTGCAACTCGCTGAAAACGAAGTGGAACACCTCGCTCCGCTCGCTTTGAGAAGGAAGAGCAGCACCAGTGACAGAAGGAAGAGTGGCATCAGCTCCCCCAGCATTCGCATAAAGGGCAGCTTCTCCCGAAGACAGAATAACCGGAATCCTGCCAAACATATCCATCGCCTCGTAATACATCAATGCCCTTAAGGCACGAACCTCTGCCTGAAACTGGTCTTTCTGGTTTGCTGTGAGCAGAGACGACTTGGCTTCAATGATGTCGAGCGACTTGTTTGCCAGAACTATCACCTTATAGAGATACTTCCAGGTATCATAAAGCGGCTCATCATCAGCCGTCCAGTCATGCCGGTACATGGCATTCCACAACCCGCCGTCATACCAGTCGCCTCCACGAATCGGAATCATCGCCTCGTCGGTAGTCAGCGTGTTGTAGTCGTAGATGCCACGGCAGGTACCCTGAATACCCTCACTCTCGTTGGTGCCGCCGATATAATTATAGAGTGAAGCCACGGCGTTGGTATAAATATCCAAGGCAGAGCCATAAATGGCTTCCTCCTCGAGCTGGTCCTTCGGATGCTCATCCAGACAGGATGTCATCGTCAGCGATGTCATTGTCAAGGCTGCTATCAGGAAAAAGTATATTCTATATCGTTTCATATATTTCTGCATTTAAAATTCTGAATTTAATGTTCTGCATTTAGAATTCTGCATTTAAAGTTCCGCATTTAAAGTTCTGCATTTAGAATTGAACACTCAAACCCAACGAGAAGGTGCGGTAAAGCGGATAGGTGCGCTTGTCGTCGATACCCATCGTACTGTTCACCACATAACTGTTGATCATCGGCGTCAGTCCGCTATAACTGCTGATAGTGAAAAGATTGTTCACGCTTGCCGACACCCTGAGCGACTGCACCACGCCCTTGCGGATAGGAATATCATAACCCAGGGTGAGATACTCGAAGTTAAGATAATCGCCTTTCTCCAGCCAATAATCGGATACATTCTGGTCAACGATGTTCTTCTCCGGGGCACCCTTCAGCACGTTGTAATCCGGGAAACTCGACATGTTGGTATATGCCAGCCCCGTTCCATTGAAAATCTTATGTCCAAAAGCACCATTCATCTGCAAGGAAAGATACCAGTCGCGATAACGGAAACTGATGTTTGAGCCAAGCGTCACCTTTGGCGTTGCCTGTCCGGCGATATATCTGTCACCGCCATCGCTCAAATCCACGGTTCCGTTCTTATCTAAATCTTCTATATCATAGCGATAATGTCCGTTGCCATCTTCTACAAGTCCCTTGCAATGAGGTAGATAGAAGACACCCAGCGGCTGTCCCACTATCTGATAGACCACATTGTTATAGCCGCCATGCTGACCGGCACCCGATAAGGCACCCATCGCCGTGATATCCGCCGCCGACATCTGCATGCCATCATATTCGCCACTGAGCGAGAGGAGTTTGTTCTTCTGCCAAGCCAGATTCATGTTGATGTTCAACTCCATATCCTTCTTCTGTATAGGCGTGATGGAGAAGCCCACCTCCAATCCCTGATTGCTCATCGAACCGATGTTTGCCAAGAGCTTATCGTAGGCGAAAGGTGGCACCGGCACATCGTAGGCATAGAGCATATCGGTGGTCTTGGAATAGTAATACTCCGCCGTCAGCACGAGACGGTTGTTCCACAACCCCAGGTCGGCACCCAAGTTCCAGGTGGCACGCGTCTCCCACTTCAGGTCGGGATTGTTGTTGCGAATCATACCCATCGTTACCACAGGCGAACTGTTCACCGAAACGATGCCGTTCTGTCTCACTGTGTTCATGGTGGTATAGGCAGAGATGCCGCCCAGATTACCCGAACGTCCATAACCCGTACGCAACTTGAGCATCGTAATCGCCTTGAGCTGGCGAAGCCATTCTTCCTGCTTCATATCCCAGGATAAGGAAACGGATGGGAAGAAACCCCAGGTATGGTCGTCGCCCACCAAAGAAGAACCGTCACCACGCATGGAAACTGAAAGACTGTACTTATTATATAAGGTATAGTCGATGTTGCCCATCACGGAAGCCAGCGCCTGGTCTTCATAGTTGCTGTCTGTACCGCCGAAAGGTCGGGAAGCGGCAGCACCGATATTGTGGTAATACATACTATTGTTTGAGAATCCCTTGGCAGAAGTCCAGAATCCCGTACGGATATCCTTCTGATACTCAGCACCTGCCATCGCCTTAAGGCTGTGAATGCCCCACACCCGCTGATAGTTCAAGGAAACATTGGCAAGCCATTCCTCGCTTTTAAACTCCCCACGATAGAGATTGCCCTGCGCCCACACCCAGGTAGGACAGAACTGGTTATTCTCGTTGGAAGTATAACTGTATGCCCCGAAGGCAGAAATGCTCAGGTTGCTCAAAATATCATAGTTCAGTTTCAGATGGGCATTGAAGTTCATGTTCTTCGTATCCCTGCGCTCTTCGAGCAGGGCACCGGGAGGATTCACCTGAGAAGCAGCTCCATTCTTCACCCAACTGCCATTCAGCCTATCAAAAGGATAGGTAGGATTCATGGCATCGGCAGAATAGAAAAGCATCTGACTGTCGAAGATATCATTGTTTTTATAGGATGAACCGAATACGCCGAAATCACCCGTCAGTCTATCACCAAACGCCTTCTGGGTAACATCAATCTTAGCCACCAGGTTGCGATAGCCCTTGCTCCGGATGATGGTGTTATGGTCGATATAGCCGAAGGAAGCCCGATAGTTGCTCTGCGGAGTACCACCGCTGAAGGCGAGATAATGGTTCTGCACATTTCCGGTTCGGGTAATGGCTTTGGAGAAATTGGTATCAAATCCCTTATTATTATATTCCAGCCCAAACTTCTGTGCAGCAGCTATGTATTCAGCGGCATTCAGCATCTCCATACTCTTGAACATCGCCTCGATGCCATAGTTGCCCTCGTAAGAAATCTGAAATCCCTTACCCGTTCCCTTCTTGGTCTTCACCTGGATAACGCCCGAAGCACCACGAGAACCATAAAGAGCGGTCTCACTGGCATTCTTCAACACGGTAAAGCTTTCGATATCAGCAGGATAGATCGTAGCAAGCGTTGCTACATCCGAGGTTACACCATCGATGATGACCAATGGGTCGTTGCCGCCCATAATGGAAGTGGTACCACGAACCCGCACAGAGTTGAGCATAGCAATACGGTCGAGACCATTGGTAGTAACGTTTACACCAGCCGTCTGTCCATTCAAGGCATCAAGGGCATTATTGAGTACGCCCTTCTTCAGCAGTTCAGGCTCCACCACGCTCACCGAACCGTATAAGCGTAATGAATCCAGACCTTTGATATTTTCTGACTGGGCATAGAGGGTATGAGGTGCAAGAATCATCGCACCTACGGCATATAATATAACTTTTAAGTTCTGTTCCATAACTATATCTGAGTTTAGTTTAGGCTCAAATCTATTTCGACTGCAAATATAATAAAAAAGAATGATACAAAATCGCTTTTTCCCAAAAATCTTTCGAAAAAAGGCTCAAAATACTTTATGTACAAGGTAATCATAAAGTTCGAAGGAAAGAAAAACGGAAAAAGGAAGCCAAGACAAATACAAACTTATCCGACTTCCTTTTGTTTCATTTATATAAACGAGAACCACTATACCAAGGTTCCGTGCTTATCTATGTTAATTATCTCTTCACTCTCAATCCATTCTCGATGCTGGAGAGTTCATCGAAGAACTCGGCATCAATCTTCAGTCGCTCCTCTACCTTGGCGCAACTGTGGATAACCGTGCTATGATCGCGATTACCAATGAGTTTGCCCACTCTGGAAGCAGGCATCTTGATGAGTTTCTGAGCCATGAACATCGCCACCTGGCGCGCCTCCACGTACTCACGCTTGCGGCTCTTGCTGTTGACTGCAGCCACCGTTACCTTGTAATGATTGCAGACCGCCTCCACGATTTCATCAAGGGTGAGCACCTTGTTGCTCTCCTCAACCTTGACGGCACGCTTGATGACACGCTCAGCCAGTCGGATATCGATGCTGCTGTTATATACGATACTGTAAGCCAGCAAACCATTGATGGCACCCTGGAGATCACGCACACTGCCGTTGCAGGTCTGTGCGATGAAGGAAACCACATCCTTCGGAATCTTCAGTCCATCCTTGCGCACCTTGTTGCTCACGATATCGACGCAGAGTTCCACATTCGGCTTCTCCAGCTCCGCCACCAGTCCACAAGAGAAACGGGTGATGAGTCGGTCTGGCATATCCTTGAGTTCTACCGGAGGGCGATCGCTCGCCAGAATGATACGCTTTCCATTGCGGAAGAGGTGATTGAAGATGTGGAAGAAGGTATTCAAGGTCTTCGCCTTGCCTGCCCAATCCTGCACATCATCCACGATGAGCACATCGATAGACTGGTAGAAATTGATGAAATCATTGCTCGCATTATGCAGCACCGCATCGGTATATTGTGTCTGGAAGAGGCGGGCACTGACATAGAGCACACGCTTCTGCGGATACATCTGCTTGGTTTTCAGACCGATGGCATTCACCAGGTGAGTCTTTCCGCTACCAGAAGGACCATAGATGAACATCGGGTTGAACTGCGTGGTATTCGGATGCTCAGCGATAGACAATCCCACCGAACGTGGCAGCTTGTTGCTGTCACCCTCCATATAATTATTGAAGGTGAGTTTCGGATCAAGTTGGGTGTCAATGTCTTCAGGCTGCTGTGGTTCTGCCGGGTTAGCCTGTGTCTGTGTCTGCTGTGCCAATCTCTTGCGCTCAGCCTCATCGATATCAGCCGGATCAGCTTCCACATCCTGGGTCAACCTGTGCTCCTTATCCGTTACCACCCGATAAGTGAGACGGATTCCATCGCCGAAATTGCGATGAAGGACCTTGCTCAACAAGCCAACATAATTCTGTTCCAAGTACTCATATACGAATGGACTTGGAACTTGAACCAACAGAGTCTTGGTCGAAGGCTTGTACGACTCAAAGACTATCGGTCGAAACCATGTATTATATTGCTGCTCTGACACATTATCTTTTATAAGCAAAAGACTATTGTCCCAAAGCGCTTTTGGACTTGCTAACATTGACACTATTTACTACTTATTTTAATTGATTTTTTACCTTAACACTACATCAGATTGCACCATCTGATGCAAATCGACTGCAAAATTACAAAAAAAAGCCCAAAGTAGCAAATCGGGCTATTTATAATATTTTAAGACTACCTAGATAACTATCTCATAATCAAGCAACTAAGAAAGTTATCCACAATTGCGTTTTAGGGGCAGTGAAACAATTTTGAAACACCCCGAAATAGCTAAAAAACAACAAGTTCTGTAGCTATTCCGGGGCGTGAAACATTGCCTTTATTATTTAGACAAAATTTATTTTGGCTTTTTCCTCAAAGAAGCCCTTAAAGCGGTATTTTTGAGGCTCTACTTGTCTTTCTTGCCAAAAATTGAGAAGTGAACATAGCGCTTTGGATGCGCCTTGAGATCGATAACCAGAGAGTCGGCATGCGACATGGTTGAGTTCAGATTCTCATAGAGGCGGGTATCGTTCATGAGGAGACCGAGGCTACCCTTTCCGCTGTTCAACTGCTCGGTGAACTTCTGCGCACCATCGAGGGTGGCATTCACACGGTCGAGTGTGCCCTGCACATCAAGGCTCGCCAGATTAGAGGTGAGTCGGTTGGTATTGTCAAGAACGCCATTCGCCTTCTTCATCATACCCGGAACCTGCTTGTTCAATCCAGCCATCAGGGTATTCAGCTCACGGGTGGAAACGGTGAGGTTGCTGGTGATGGTCTCCACATTGTGGAGGGAAGCAGCCAGGGCAGGATCAGCCAGGAGTGCATTCACACTGGTGAGGATGGAATCCAGCTTAGGCAGCATCTTCTCAACAACCGGAATCATTTCGGCAGCCTTGCCCATCATACCGGAATTCACCGTACCAGGAATGATGCCGCCCGGTTCGATACGCTCACGAGGATTGTTGGCAAGCAGGAGACTCACCTGGAGATTGCCCATGATATCCTTAGAAATCTCTGCGGTACTACCCGCAGGGATTCTCAGATCCTTATTGATATCCACCTTGACCTTGATGGGACCCTTTCCTGAATAGTCGAAATCCAGCTGATCCACGGTACCCACCTTGTAGCCATCGGCATAGATAGGGGTAGAAGCACCCATACCCTGGATGTCATCAAACGTCATATAGTAGGTGTTATTGGTAGAGAACAAGTTGATGCCTTTCAGAAAGTTGATTCCGAAATACATCACCAAGATACCTACAATAGCGACCAACGCTATCCTAATTTCCTTTGTCAGTTTCATATTTATCTATTTTTGTTCTTTTTATTATACCTATTTATATAGAGCGAATCACAGCTTCTATAGAGCGAATCGCAGGCTGCCCGAAAAGGGAGCTACCGGTTGCCCGGGAAGTGGAGGAACTACCGGTTGCGGTTCTGCTTGAACTCCCGGATAGCCTGGTTCACGTCATATTTCTGTCCGTTCTTGAAGGCGATGATGAAAGCCTCCGGAAACTTATCCAGCTTTTCCTTGCGCAGGCGATAGATTTCGTTGTAATTGGTGGATGCACCCAGGGTGTATTTCACCAGATTGCCTTCCTGGAAACTATCGTAATCGGTTTCGCCCTTGAAATGAGCATCGCCCTTGCGAAGGTTTCTACTACCTACGAAAATCTGAAGCTTGAAGACCGGCGCATCGGCTATCTCAGCCTTCTTCACATCCTTCTTCGTTTCCTGCTTCTTCACATCCTTCTTCGGCTCCTGCTTCTTCACCTCCCGCTTTGGCTGTTCAGGCGTTGCCTCTTCACGCTTCGGCTGCTTTCCCCTCGTTACGACACGAGTCTTAGGCGCAGGTTCCTGATCAGGAACAATCTTCGGTAGATTCACGTCCTCGGAATCCTTGGCACGATAAGGAACGGAAACCGATCTGTCGTACTTATTCTTGTATTTTGCGAAAGCCTCGTAGATGCCACGGGCGATATCATCCACTCTGCTGTCATTGTTGAGCAGGCGCTCTTCATCAGGAGTGGTGATGAATCCCAACTCAATGAGGCAGCCCGGCATGGAAGTCTCTCTCAAGACCAGGAATCCCGCCTGATGCACGCCCTTGTCGGGACGGTTGGCACCATCGCAGACACCTCGCTGAATCATTCGTGCCAGCTCTACGCTGCGCTCCATGTTCTTACCCTGGATGAACTCGAAGATGATATAGCTCTCAGAAGAGCGGGGATCGAAACCCTGATATCTCTGCTGATAGTCCTTCTCCATCGAGATGACGGAGTTTTCCCGCATCGCTACATCAAGATTATCCTTGGCACGGTGCATACCGAGGGTATAGGTCTCGAAGCCACGAGCCACCTTTCCAGCCGGCAAGGCATTGGTATGCACGGAGATAAAGAGATCGGCATTGGCACGGTTGGCGATATTCGCACGCTCATTGAGCGGGATGAAGACATCCGTCTTGCGGGTATAGATGACTCTTACCTCCGGGAGATTCTGCTCCACATACTTACCGAAGCGCAAGGCAACGGCAAGATTGATATTCTTTTCCTTGGATATGGCTCCGAGTGCTCCGGCATCATGACCACCATGACCAGGGTCGATGACCAGCGTGAACCGCTTATTGGCAGCTAACGATGTCATTACAAACATGCACATCAAAGCCCATATCAGTGTTACTTTCTTACACATACTTTCTGATGATTTTGCAAAATTACTACTTTATTATCAGAAAACCTAATTCTAACTATAAGTTTTATCATTTGTTAATACAACCTCTACCCCTGCGCCGTCGCTGTCGGCCCCCATCGGTGGATTCACCTTGGTGATAGAGAGTTGGAGTTTCTGGATTTCCGGGAAATCGGAAAAGAGCCTATGGGCGATTCTGCCTGCCACATGCTCCAGGAGCTTGCTGGGCACCACCATTTCTTCTCTTACCTTCTGATAGACTTCGGCATAATTGAGGGTTCCCTGAAGATCATCGGTCTTCATGGCAGAAGAGAAGTCATAATCCAGCACCAGGTTGACGAGATAATCGTTGCCAACGATTCCTTCCAGCGGCAATACGCCATGGAAAGCGTGGAAACGCACATTCCTGAGGTATATCTTACTGCTCATCAATTTCATCTTCAGTCTCCTTATAATCTATTCCGTTTTCCAAGTTATCTATTCCATTTTCTTCATAGAGGTACTTCTTTAAGGCTCTTTCCACGCCCACCCGCCAGGTGTTGAGGGTTTCGGAGGTGAGCTGAAGCTGATTGACCAGCTTGATGACGTGGGCAACCGGCATACGATAGCGCAGAACGCCGGATATGAGCTTGGCATAGTTCCAATACTCGGGATTGAACTTCTCGCTCAATCCTTCGACGGTAATCTTGTAGCCACGCTTGTTGACAAACTGGAAATCATATCGCTTCTGTCCTTCCGGGAGCACCGTCTTGATAATCTTGCCCTTGGTGACAGACTTGGGGAGCATGATGCCTTCATCCTCATCCTGCAAACCGGTGAATATCTCGTAGGGATGCCCATTGAGCAATCCGACCAAAGCCACCCATTTCTCCTTATTGTTCTGGTATCTTACCACATCGCACTCCAATTCCTTAGGTCGAACCTCTACCACTTCCGGACTAACGAGCGATTTCTGTGTTTCTTCTGAAACGAGTTTCGCCAATGGCAGATGGAGCTTATTCCAATCGACATTCTGCGCATCGAAATGCTCATGCAGGTCAGCCAATCGGGTCTTCAAATCTTTCATCAAGGCATGGCTCGCCTCTTCGAAGGTCATATTTTCAGTATATTCCATATTAAACGTTTAATAATTAGCTGCAAAATTAAAACAATATTTCTAAAATATGAAACGTTTGAGCAGATATTTCATCAAAAAACGCACGAAAAGCTCATTATGAAGCAAAAAATGTAAAAGAACCGTGTTCTTTTTGGGAAACTTTCATTATCTTTGCATAAGATATTAGAAAAAGAAACAAGATATGGAATCAATCAAGAAAAGAACCTCGATTCGCAAATATGCAGACAGAGAGGTAACAGATGAACTTTTGAACCAGTTGCTGGAAGAGGCGATGCGCACTCCTACCATGGGAAACTTGCAGCTCTACAGCGTAGTGGTAACCCGCAGCGAAGAGGGAAAGAAGGCTCTGGCTCCTGCCCACTTCAACCAGCCGATGGTGACAGGCGCTCCCGTGGTACTCACCATCTGTGCCGACTACCGCCGCACCACCCTCTGGGCAGAAAACCGCAAGGGAACCCCGGGATACGACAACATTCTCTCGTTTATGAATGCGACTACCGATGCCCTGCTCTTCACGCAGACCTTTACCAATCTGGCAGAAGAGGCGGGTCTGGGAACCTGCTTTCTGGGCACCACGGTGTATATGCCGAAAATGATCATCGACACCCTGAAGTTGCCGAAGCTGGTAATGCCAGTGGCTACCCTTACCATCGGATGGCCGGATGAGCAGCCTGCCCTGAGCGACCGTCTGCCATTGCGCAGCATCATCCACAACGAGCATTTCGAGGATTATACCCCAGAAAAGATTGATGACTTCTATGCCGAGAAGGAAGCACTGGAAGAGAACCAGGAGTTTGTACGCATCAACAACGTAGAAACCTTAGCCCAGGTTTTCACCGATATCCGATATACCAAGAAGGATTGCGAAGCCATGAGCATCGGATTCCTCGATGCCCTCAAGCAGCAGGGATTCCTCAAATAAATAAAAAAGCGCATCAGCAAGTTAATCTCGCTGATGCGCTTTTTTATTTTACTTTCAGTTTTACTTATTGAAACCTGTAATCTCTACGTATGGAGCCTGACCTCTGCCATCCTCATCACGATAAGATACCTTGATAGTCTTGCACTCGTTCGGCATCAGACTGAAATAGTTATCGCTGTAGATAACAGGGAGAATCTGCTCACCATCACCACCCTTCAGGTTCAGGCGAACCAAGAGGGCAGGTACATTGCCGGTATTGCGGATCTCTACCTCGCCAACCCACTCTTCGCCCTGCTGAACGAAACGCTTGCCGCTGACAGCAACATCTGCCTTTGGCAACTTAGAGAGTGCCTGGAGATTATCCTCTTCCTTACCCATCACATAGAAGTTGTCTGAAACCACCTGGTTGTTCTGCTCCAGAGTCAACTTGATGTAGTAAACCTCCTCATCCGGTTCACTCACGCTTACGGCATCGAGAGTCTGGTCTTCCGCCACATTCACTTCCTTGCTCTCCTCCTTGATCAACTTTCCGTACATATCAAAGACCTGAGCCTTGGCAACCAAGCCATTCTTGGCACCACCGGCAAAGTTAACTACCTCGGCAACCTTCTTCACTGGGTTGTACTGGATATGCAATGGTTCGCAAGCCTTCTTCACACCAAAGTAAGCCGCAGTTGGCTCAAAGTAATAATCGTAGGTACACCATACCATGCTTGGCCAGCAGGCATGACTCATCCAGATGAGCAAACCAAGACGGTCCTGCTGAGAAGACTCGTACATCGCACGGTAGCCATCATAGTTGAGCCACTGTGCCCACTTGGTAAACTGCTCAGCACTCTGAGGCTTGCCATATCGCTTCTCCATGATGTTGTTGAAAGATTCACCACCCTGGGCGCCCTTCAATGTATAATCATGCTGTCCCCAAGCATCGCTCTGTGGCCACAGATGCTCCGGTTCCATCATTCTGCTCAGAGACTCGAAGGTAGGCACATTCGGCATACCACGCTCAGAATGCAGCTTATGGCTCTGGTTAGCGAAGTAGAAAGATGGTGACTTCATCTGGTAAGGACCATGACCGCTCACACCCAGGTCGGCAGAGCTAGGAATATAACCCAACTGTGGATGGATATCCTTCACCTGCTCTCTCAGCACCTTGTCGATGGATGCAGGAGGGAAGCCCTCGTTTCTACCGCAATAGATACCGATACAAGCATGGCTGCGGATACGGGAGATGTAATCGGCAGAGTTCTCGAGGAACATCTTGTCGTCATCAGGATCTGGTCCGTCCCATGGGTTAGCCAACCAGAAGTCCTGCCAGATCATGATACCATACTTATCGCATGCCTCATACAGTTCCTCATCGCCAATCTGACCTACCCAGTCGCGAATCATATTGTAGTTCATCTCCTTATGGTAGCGAACGGCAGTATCGTATTCACGTCCACGGTAGTTGAGGTTGGTCTCGGAGAATCCCCAGTTACCACCCAATGGATTCAATCGCTTGCCATTGATGTAGATCTTGGTCTGGGTATCCAGGTCGGCATAGCTCATCTGGCGGATACCCGCCTTGTAGTTGACCTCAGAGATTACCTCGCCTGAAGCCTTGTCTGACACCTTGAAACCGGCATCATATAAATAAGGTGAACCATAGCCGTTAGGCCACCAGAGATTCATGCGCTGGTTCTTGAGCTGAGGATAATCAGCAGGAGCGAAAGCCACCTCACGCTTCTCGTTTGGCTGCAGGCTAACTTCCTGCTCGAACTGGATCTTGCCTATAAAACCGGAAAGCTTCACGGTCTTAGCCACGGCATCTGCATTCTTCAGGAAGACAGATGGAGTCATGGTTGCCAATGTATCCGGCAGATTCAAAGTAGATGTTACCAGTGGATCGGAAACGCTCACACCCTTATCATGGGTGAGATAGACATCATTCCAGATACCGATTTCACGACCTGGGGTATTGGTAATCCAGTCCCAGCCGATAGATGCGTGGAAGGTTGGGTTATCAGCACCCAACTCACCACCATTGAGGTCGGTATTCTGGAGATTTTTCTGCTTCACCACGCCGAAGTGGGCATTCTTGATGACATGCACCTCGAGCTTGTTGGCACCCGGCTTCAACTTCTTGGTCACGTCGATGCGAGAGCGGATAAAGGCACCATCGATTCTGCCAATCTTCTCACCATTCAGGAGGATATCCGCCTTCCAGTTGATACCATCGAAGTTAAGATAGGTATGCTGGTTCTTGTTGGTAGATGGCTGATGGTTGATGGTAGTACGATACCAGAAATCAGAGTTGAAGAACGACTCGGAAATCTGTCGCATATTATCATCGTAGCGGTTATCAGGCACCGCACCGATATTCATATAGCTGGTAAGCACGGTACCAGGAACGGTAGCCTGAATCCAGGCATCACTTCCCTCACGGCGCAGCTGCCACTGGTTGAGCATCTGCTTGCCATCCTTAGAAGCCAAAGTGTTGGCTGCCTCGGCACGCAAGCCACCCTTACCCATCACCTGCATCTCAGACAAGGCATAGCGACCGGAAGCATCCGGCTGGGTAAGCAGCAATCTCACATATCTGCCATGACCCTTGCAAGCCACCTTCTCGGTCAAGCCCTTCTGCTTCTGCTGACCCAGGGTAGCGATATCATTCCAGTTTCTGGCATCACTGGAAACCTGAATCTTGCCCTGGCGAGCCTTGTTGACCCAGAAGAGATTCACCTGATCGAAATCAGCCACAGTACCCAGATCTACATAGAGCCACTGGGCATTCTTTGCCAATTCTGACTTCCATACACTGGAGAAGTGCATGGAAGGACGCCATGAAGTGGTATTATCAATGAGTTTGACGCGCCACCACGCTGCACCCGGCATAGTAAATTCGATGCGAACATGCTCATAGTTGCCCGGTTTCTTCAAAGGAATGGAAACATTCAGCTTGCGGAGCGGCAGGCGCACCACATCCTGGAACTTGTTTGGGTCGGAACTTACCTGCTGCTTGGTAGCCTCGCCAGGAAGTCCGGTGCCTTTCTCTTCACCCAGCACCTCCCATTTCGTACCATTGTGTGAACCCATCACACGAATCACATACCCCTGAGTAGCCTTGTCCTGATAGTAAGCCAATTCACCTGTAAACTTCAGGTTTCTGAGGTTTACCTTCATGGCTTCCCAATTGAACTCAGCAAAAGCCTTCTCGCCCTTGATATACTGACTGGTGACCGTGTTGCCATCGATCATCTTCTCCTTGTCACGGTTGGACAACTCGCCTTCATTCGTTCTTACACTCAGGAAGGAAGGAGCCTTGCTGGTGATGATACCATCTGTTACCAGATGACCTGTAAGATTGAAATCGGCATTCGAAGAAGTATATACCATACGGTTCAAGGCGATGTTCCTATAGGTATCATCCTTCACCATTTGAGGAGCCGTAAACTGAGATGGGCGTCCCGGATACTGTCCGATACCCCTTGTCCCGGTCTGATCGTCGGCATAAGTCAAGCCCAGAGCCTGGCTGAGTAAAGCTATAACCACAACTGCTTTCTTCATTATTTTTTTTAAGTTTAAGTAATATACTAAGTTTTGTGCAAAGTTACAAAAAAAAATTATACGCACAAATATTTTAAACCAATTTATTTATTCTTGCGTATTTTAGGGGCAAAAAATACCCAATGCCCTATAAAAACAAAGAAAAAGCGCAACAGTCAAATAGTCTGTTGCGCTTCTATCATTAAATTTCAATTGAACTAGTACTCATTTCATCTTAACGGTTCACGACCAACCGTCAATCACCAACTACTCAACGACGATTGGCTTGTACTTAGGCACCAATGCCTTCATGATACACCAGCCAACGAGGTAAGCCACGCTGCAGATGCAGAATACAATCATATAAGCACCTGGCTTGCCATCGAAGCCCATGAAGGTGAAGGCAGAACCCTGACCCTCTGCGTAGGTAAAGAGCATACCAGAACCCTTGTTGATGAGGAAAGAACCGATACCACCCGCCATGGCACCGATACCAGTGATGGTAGCCACAGTTGACTTAGGGAACATATCACCGATGGTAGAATATAGGTTGGCAGACCAAGCCTGATGACCTGCACCGAGCAAACCGATGATGATAGCTGGCCACCATGCACTGTACTCACCCATAGGCTGAGCAATCAAACCGAGCAATGGGAAGCAAGCGAAAATCAACATCGCACGCATTCTACCGATATATGGATTCATACCCTTCTTATCTACAAAATAGGTTGGCAAATAACCACCACCGATACTCAATACCGTAACAATCGCATAAAGAGTGAAGATGAGGGCAATACCCATACCAGAGTCTGAAGAGTAACCATACTGATCAGAGAAGTAAGCAGGAGCCCAGAAGAGGAAGAACCACCATACACCATCGGTCATCAACTTACCCACGATGAACGACCAGGTCTGGCGATAGCTGAAGCACTTGAGGAAACCGATTGTCTTCTCCTCAGAAGCCTCTGCAGTCTCAACTTTCTCAGCCTCAGCATTTACCTTCTCCAAATCTTCATCCTGCTCAATGTAAGTAAGCTCAGCCTTGTTGACGTGCTTGCTCTTGGATGGTTTCTCATAAAGCCACACCCAAAGACCCATCCATACATAACCGAGCACACCGATGATGATGAAAGCCCACTCCCAGCCCATGCTGCGAGCCAGCAATGGAATGGTAGCTGGAGCTGCCAAGGCACCAACAGATGCACCACTATTGAAGATGGCTGTAGAGAAAGCACGGTCTTTCTTTGGGAAATACTCAGCGGTTACCTTGATGGCTGCAGGGAAGTTACCTGCCTCACCCACAGCAAGAATCAAGCGGCAAGAGAGGAACAACCATACACTGATGGTGGCGATAGCTACAGCTGCATCACTGCCAGCCTGTACCAGGCGGAGTGCCTCGATAGAATCGTAACCCTCGATCTCCATAGCTACCCAACCGCAACCTGCGTGCATCACAGCACCTGTTGACCATACGAAGATGGCGATGAGATAACCCTTCTTGGTGCCCATCCAATCCACAAACTTACCAGCAAAGAGGTTGGCGATGGCATAGAAGATAGAGAAAAGACCGGTAATCGTACCATAATGGTCATCAGTCCAGTGGAATTCTGGAGCGATGAAGTCTTTCCATGTTAATGACAGAACCTGGCGGTCCATGTAATTGACTGTGGTGGCAATGAAAAGCAACGCACAGATTATCCAACGGAAGTTGGACATTTTACTTGTTGAAATAGGACTCATTTGTCTCAGTTTTTAAGCGTTTTGTTTTGTTATTCTAATGTAGGAATCTTTACCACCTGCATATCATTGTAGATGAGGTTCTCACCAGCCATACCCCAGATAAAGGTATAGTTGCTGGTACCTGCAGCGCAGTGGATAGACCATTCAGGAGCAATGACAGCTTGCTCATTGTTCAACCAGATAGGGCGTGTCTCCTGTGGTTCACCCATGACATGGAGAATCTTCTGACCCTCTGGGACATTATAATAAAGGTAAGTCTCCATACGGCGGAGGTGAGTATGAGCTGGCATGGTGTTCCATACAGAACCCTCCTTCAACTCGGTAACACCCATCTGCAGTTGGCAGGTACGGACACCAGCCACGCCATCGATGATCAACTGGTGGATCACACGGTCGTTGCTCTCCTTCAGGCTACCCGCCTTGATGTTGTTGGCATCCTTCAGGGTTACCTTCTTGGTAGGATAGGTCTGATGAGCGCAGGCACTGTTCATATAGAACTTAGCAGGCTTGGCAGCATCCTTGCTGCTTACCTCGATGCTCTTGGCACCACGACCTACATAGAGAGCCTCCTGGAAAGCAAGTGTATATTTCTTGCCATCTACGGTAACTGTTCCCTCGCCACCGATATTGATGATACCCAACTCACGGTTGTCGAGCAGATTCTTCTGATCGTTTGGCTTATCAGTATAAAGCGGAGCGATAGAAGTAAGCTTCAAAGGAGCGGTTGTTGGCTCTGCACCACCGATGAGGAAACGGTCGAACATGGTGTAGGTCCAGTTTACCTCACCAGGAGCGAACACCTTCTCGATAGCGAACTCGCTGCGGAGGCGATCTGTTGTGTAATGCTTGGCATCCATTGGGTTGCTAGCATAACGAACGTTATAGTTGGTGTAGGCATTCTCTGCCTTCACCTCATATCCACACTTACCACACTGGCCAAAAGCCTGACTTGCTGTTAATACCATTGCTGCTAATATTAATGTTAATTTCTTCATATTCTTATACTTTAAATATATCAATTTTATTTCTTTGCTGCCTTTTCTTCTTTCACGATGCGCTGGCGGTTGAGAACCAGCAGGGCGATGGTGAGGATGGTGAGCACACCCATACCAACGTATGAAAGCTTGACACCACGATAGATGACCCATCCGAAGAGAGAGGAAGCGAAATCGAGCGCACCACCTGCGAACCCGTCAGGGATATGAGCGGCATTATCGCCTGTGGCAGCATATACCTGGTTGGCTGCCATCGTAAAGTCGGGAGCCATATCGGTTACGAAATAGAGACCGATAATCAGGGCTACCAAACCGATGATAAGGGTCTTCACTACATTACCCTTGGTAAATGGCAGAATCAATGGGAAGAGGTAGAACATTCCTGCCAATGATGCCAATGGCAAGAACTGGTTACCTGGCAGGAAAACTGCGATTGCCAGAATAACCGGAATCAAGATGACTGATACCACCAAGGTAGTTGGATGACCGATAACCAAGGCAGGACTCATACCGATATGTACCTTCTTGCCGTTGAACTTGGTCTTGACCAACTCCTGTGTCTTCTCTGAAATTGGCTTCAGTCCATCGATAAAGAGAGAGGTGATACGAGGGATCAGCTCCATCACAGCTCCCATGGTTACACCCAGGAAGAGAATCTTCTTGATATCCAACTGAGCAGCCCAACCAATCAGGGCACCTACGATGACACCGAGAACCAATGGTTCGCCAAGCACGCCAAACTTCTTCTTCAATCCCTCTGCATCTACATCGAGCTTAGAGAAACCAGGAATCATATCCAGGAGCTTGTTGAAGACGATGGCAAATGGCATGAAACTCTGGCAGAATGGCTGCGGAATAGAGATTCCATCCAAATCGTAGTACTTCTGGAACTTGTCGGCGGTCAGGTCTGCACATACCAATGTAATCATATAGCAGACGATGGCTGCGAAGTATCCCCAAAGCAAGCTCTCGCCCATCACGAAGTAAGCTACGGCACCGATGAATGCGAAATGCCAGTAGTTCCAGAGGTCGATGTTTACCGTACGGGTGGTCTTGGTAATCAACATCAGGAAGTTGACACCCAAGCAGATTGGGATAATCAAGGCACCCACCGCAGTATTATAAGCTACGGCAGCAGCTGCAGGCCATCCCATATCAAACACATTCAACTGCAGGTGATAGATGTCGGAGATAGCCTTCAACGGGTCATTGAAGTTGGTGGTCAGCAAAGCTGTCACCACACCCAAGCCCACGAAACCCACACCTACGAAGAGTCCCGACTTCAAAGCCTTTCCGAATTTCATGCCAATACACAGTCCGATGACCGTGAAGATGATAGGCATCATCACGCTCGCACCTAGACTAATGATATAGCTAAATACTTGTTCCATTATTACTTTTGAATTGTTAAATAGTTAAAGAAATACACATAAAAGTGCACCCTTGCTTGTTTTTAGATGATTTGTTGGTTGCAAAGATACACTTTTTTATTCATATTCAATACGTTTTAATGGAAAAATTTACGTAAAAAAGAATCCCATCCGAGCTTTTCGGATGGGATTTATCGTTTTTTATACGTTTTTGCACGATTTATTGTCGCCAGCAATGCTTCTTTTCACGATTAATCCTGGTAATAAACTCTCTTCACTCGGTTGCTGATGGTGGTCAGCACTTCGTAAGGAATTGTCTCCAGAATATCACTCAACACCTGAACCGGAAGATGCTCGCCGAAGATTTCCACGCTATCACCTTCCTTGCAGTTGATGCCGGTGACATCGATCATCGCCACATCCATACAGATGTTGCCTACATAATCTGCCTTCTGACCATTGACCAGACAGTAGGCATGGCGATTGCCGAGACGGCGGTTCAAGCCATCAGCATATCCGATAGGAATGGCAGCGATGACACTGTCCTTATCGAGGATGGTCTTGCGACTGTAGCCAACACTATCGCCCGCCTTCACGTTGTGCATCTGGAGTATGGTAGTCTTCAGGGTGCTCACGCAGTTGATGGTCTTGTTGTTGCGGGAGTTGATGCCATAGAGTCCGAGACCCAGACGGCACATATCCAACTGGCGCTCCGGGAAATGCTCGATACCTGCCGAATTGCAGATATGGCGCAGGATCTTATGGTCGAAGGCAGCCTGCAGCTGTCGGCTTCCCTTATCGAAGAGTTCAAACTGATGGGCAGAGAATTCATCGAAACTATCGTCATCGCTTCCCACGAAGTGAGAGAATACGGAACGAGGGATGATGGCATTCTGATGCTTCAGCTTACCGATAAGCTCCTCCATATCGTTTTCAGGATCAAAGCCCATGCGGTGCATACCGGTATCAAGCTTGATGTGAACAGGGAATCCGGTGACACCCTCCTTCTCTGCAGCCTTGATGAGCGCATCGAGCAATCGGAAAGAATACACCTCAGGCTCCAGGTCGTAATCGAACATGGTCTTGAAGGCCGTCATCTCCGGGTTCATGATCATGATGTTGCTGGTGATACCGTTCTTGCGAAGGGTGACACCCTCATCGGCAACAGCCACAGCCAGATAATCTACACGATGATCCTGCAGGGTCTTGGCAATCTCTACCGCTCCGGCACCATAGCCATCCGCCTTGATCATGCAGACCAGTTTGGTTTCCGGCTTCATGAAGGCACGGTAGTAGTTGAGGTTGGCAACCACCGCATTCAGGTTGACCTCGAGGGTGGTTTCATGCACCTTCTGCACCAGCAGTTCGGTAAGCTGATCGAAACCAAACTGGCGGGCACCCTTCAGGAGGATGACCTCATCGCGGAGGGAGGCAAAGACCTCGCTATTGATAAACTCCTCCACATTCGGGAAGAAGAACTTTTCTGAAATCTGAATCGTATCATGCTGTTTGCAGAGTTCCGGACCGATACCGATGAACTTTACTACGCCACGCTTGCGTGCAAGATCGCTCACCTCTTTATACAGAGCCTCGGGAGTCTGACCGCTCTGATAGATATCGCTCAAAATCAAAGTATGGCGACGGCCACGATGATCAGGACGGCGGTTCATGAAGTCGAGGGCGATGTCGAGTGAGTTGATATCGCTGTTGTAACTGTCGTTGATGAGTGTACAGCCATGCTGACCCACCTTTACCTCCAGTCGCATCGCAACCGGTTCGAGCAGTGCCATACGCTTGTCGATATCCTCGGCAGAGAGTCCGAGCTTGGAAGCGACAGCAGCACAGACGATGGAGTTCTGGATGGAAGCATCATCGATGAAAGGAATGGAGAAGCTATCCTCTACACCTTTATATATATAGGTGATGACGCTCACGCTCTGCTGCTTCTCAATCTTCTTGACATAGAAAGGAGCCTCAGGGTTCTGGAGCGACCAGAAGAGTTTTTCGCCTTTATAATCAGGATATTCAGCCACCACCTTGGTAATCACCTCATCATCGCCATCATAAACCACGGTTTCAGCATCATGGAAGAGGATGAGCTTCTCACGGCACTTCTCCTCCAGGGAAGAGAAGTTCTCCTGATGGGCTGAACCCACATTGGTAAGAACGGCGATGGTAGGCTGGATGATGTCACGGAGGGCAAGCATCTCGCCAGGCTGACTGATACCCGCCTCAAAGACACCTACCTGGGTCTGCTCGTTCATCAGCCAGACAGACAATGGCACACCTATCTGGGAATTGTAACTGCGAGGGCTGCGAGTAACGAACATGCTTGGCGAGAGCAGCTGATAGAGCCACTCCTTGACCATCGTCTTGCCGTTGGAACCCGTAATACCCACGATAGGGATATTGAATTCATCACGATGGCGTTCAGCCAGACGCTGAAGAGCCTCCAGCGTATTGACCACCTTCAGGAAGTTAGCCTCCGGATAATCAGAAGCATAGCCCTTAGGGACATCCGTTACCACAAAGTTTTTCACACCTCTGCGATACAGTTCAGGGATGTAATTATGACCATCATTGCGCTCAGACTTGAGTGCAAAAAACAGAGTTTCCTCTGGGAAACAAAGAGAACGACTATCGGTCAGGATAAAACCGATGTTGGTATCATTGTCTCCATAGCGACGCGCACCTATCAGTGTGGTTACCTTTTCAATAGTATATGTCATTGTCTTAATACTTTAAATGTTCTACATTATGCTTTTGGGCTTTCAGCCCGCCACTAATCCATACTTTTTCTCGAACCATCTTTTCCTTTCTTCCGTTCTGGCGATGAACTTCTGATGTTCCTCGCTATCGGGGTTGAAGGGCTTGTGTCCGAGGGCTTCCCGGATGGGACGCCAGTCTTCCAGGAACAGCTCGGCAGCCTTGCCGAAATAGGTTTCCCGGAATTCCTCCCAGATATATTCTACTGCCTGATCGCTCGGGTGCAGCATATCTTCCTTGTAGAATCGGTAATCACGAAGTTCATCGTTCATGATTTCGTAAGCCGGAAAATAGCTCACCACACCAGGGTTCGCCTTCACCAAGCGGTCTGCAGCCAACTGAAGCGTAGCCTTCGAAAGCTGACTTCCATGATAGCCGTATTTGGCATAACGGATGGGGCTTACGGTTATGATTACCTTTTCAGCTTTCAGCAAATCAATCGCCTTTTGCAGATACGCAGCACATTCCTCTACACTCAGTTCCCTTTCCTCGAAAAGGCGCTGGGGGCGCTTCTGGCAGTTATCCACAATCTCGCCCGTTTCCTTCAGAATATACACGTGGTTCGTACCCAACGTAAAGACTGCCACACGAGGATGCACCTCGGCGCATTTCTCTACCGTATGGAGAATGCTTGCCGGATTATACATCACACCGAAGGGATTCACCGTAGCACGGAAGCGATTCTCCACGAATCGGCGACCCAGATTGTCGGCAAAGCAACTGCCCACGAAGAGCATCTGCTCTGCCGGCTGTATCTCGAAGTCGGCCTTCGGAATATCAATTTCTGTTCGAAACAGCATCTGTCTTCTTGCGCTTTTTGATTTCCACTCCTATACCTATTATAATAAGGAGTACCAGAACACCATAGCCGATATAAGCTACCATCTCTGTATTCTTGAGCGACTGAGGATGGAAATCGAGTACCACTTTGTGGTTGCCTGGTTTCACGTTGATGGCACGGAGGATATAATCCACACGGCCCAGTTCTACAGGCTGACCATCTACGGTAGCAGTCCATCCAGGATAGTAAATCTCAGAAAAGACGATGACGCCACCCTTGCTCGACTTCACCTCGTAGGTGAGGTTGTTTGGCTTATACTGGATCATCTTCACCACCGAAGTATCATCCTGCTTCACGCTCTGAACCAGCTGCTCCTTGAACTTGGCATCAGCCACTGCCACATGACGGAGGTTGACCTTGCCCACGCCATCAATCTCCTCGTTGGCATTGTTGACATACTGCACCTCATCCACGAACCAGGCATTGCCGTAGGCGTATGGATTCTGTACAGGAACCGTCTGACCGCCCTGCAAAGGCAGGATGAAGTATTTGGTATTGAGCATGTTCAATACAGGGAAGATACTGTCGCCATTTACCTTGGTCATATCACCACCTGCCTCAGCCACAGCCTTCATCGTCTTCTGCATCTCAGGAGCGATATGTGCATCAATCATCTCCTGATAGCGACGGAGCTTGGCAGGATGATAACCACCGATGCTCTTGTGGTAATAAGAGGTCTCGTTCTCATTGAAGGTATTGGAAGCGAGATTGAGCACACGGTAATCGAGCGCCTTGTCGCGGCAGATAATCTTATCGGTCTCCGTCATCTGCTGAGGAGTATCGCGCACGTTCTTATCTACGAACATATCATCGTAGAGATAACGCTTGTTCACCATCCACATATCTACGAGACAGAGTACGGCGATGCCGGCAATCATATACTCAGCACCCAACTTCTTCATCTTGTAAAGCAGCAGGAAGGCTGAACCGATGACGATGACCCAGAACGAGCGCCAGCAATCAGAAGTAAAGATGCTCTTGCGAATCTCGATAAGATTACTCATGAGCGGACCCTGGTATTCTGCCGGCAACTGCTGCAACGCCTGAGTTTCCTGAACGGAAATGAAATCAGGGAAGAAGACACTCGGCATCAGGGCAAAGAGCAGACAGAAGCCTGCCGTCAGACCAAAGCTGGCATATACCAGCTTGATCTTGCTGGTGAGTATCTCCGGCTCATCGATGATTTTCTTCAAAGCCATCATGGCAAGCAACGGAATGGTGAACTCGGCTATCACGAGGATAGAAGCCACCGTTCGGAACTTGGCATACATCGGAATGTAATCAAGGAAGAAATCGGTGAACGGCATGAAGTTTCTACCCCAGGAGAGCAGGATGCTCAGGATGGTGGCAGCCAGCAATGCCCACTTCATTGGACCCTTGACAATAAACAAACCGAGGATGAAGAGCATACATACGAATGCTCCTACATATACAGGACCGCTCGTACCAGGCTGGTTGCCCCAGTACTGTCCGAGCTGCTGATAAATCTGCACGAAGTTAGGATCCGCCTTCTCCATCGCCTGCGTATTCTGAGCGAGAGGTACGGAAGCACCACCCTTGGCATCAGGAATCAGAAGCGTCCAGGTTTCATCAATACCATAGCTCCACTGGGTGATATAGTCTCTATCCAAACCACTGCTGGTCTGGTTGGCAGTATTCTTCTTCACCAGTTCGCTCTTTCCACGCATGGTTTCCTGACCATACTGCCAGGTATGATACAAGTTGGAGAGGTTGAGCGAGATACCGATGAGGGCACCCACGACACATACCGCTGTCGCCTTGCCGAAACGGGCGAGTTCCCCCTTCTTGATGGCATCTACCAGGAAGGCAATCACCATGAAGAGGATGATGAAGAGATAATAATAGGTCATCTGCACGTGGTTGGCATTCACCTCGAAAGCCGAGAAGATGGCAGTGAGGAGCAGACCTTTCAGATACTTACCCCGATAAGCCAGTACCACACCCGCAATCATAGGAGGCAGATAGGCCAAAGCCCATACCTTCCAGATATGACCTGCAGCAATGATAATAAAGAAGTAGGATGAGAATGCCCAGATGATGGAACCCAGCGCCGCCAGCGATTGTCGGAAATCGAAGGCACGGAGCATGATATAAAAGCCCAAGAGATAGACAAACACATACCATACATAATCAGGCAACCACAGATGATAAGCCTTCGTTACCTGGCTGAGCACCTGGGTACTGCCGTACGAAGGCGACATCTGATAGGTTGGCATACCACCAAACACAGAGTTGGTCCAACGGGTTGTCTCGCCAGTCTGCTGTTGGAAAAGCTCTTTTTCATGTCCCAATCCCTTGCTCGCCGCCGAGTCGTGTCGGAACAGAATTCGTCCGTCCATGTCGGCAGGCATGAAGTACACGAAAGAGATCACTGCAAAAACAATCACTACCAGAATATCCAGTAGATACTTCTTCAATAATTTCATCTTTTTCTATAAACGTTTATAATTTGGTGCAAAGATAATGAGAAATGAAGACACTACAAAATAATAGAAGAAACTTTTTACTTTTTTTATCGAAGAAAAGACGCAATAGGGTTTTCCCCCTATCATTATAGGGATTCTCACGCTGCAAGATGACCGAAAAACCATACCTTTGCACCAGATAATAATTAAAATCACATCAATATGAAAAGAATCGCATTTATCATGATGGCAATACTCCTGGCAGTGATTCCATCAACGGCTCAGAACTATAAGAATAGTAGATATTACAACAAGAAGACGGGACATCTCGACTACAGATACAACCACAGTTATGGTGCTCCATACTTCGGTTTCCGAATCGGTCCGGCATTCACCTACGTGAATTCGGATGATTCCCGTCTGGATGGCGGAGACTGGCAGACGGGCCTCAACGTAGGCGTTATTGCCGGCATTCCGCTCACGGATACAGCGCCTCTGTATCTGGAGACGGGGCTCTCCTATATAGAAAAAGGTGGCAAGAAGGATCTGGTTTCCGGCAAGAAGATGACCTACGACCTCAACTACCTGCAGATTCCTGCGGTGTTGAAATACAAGTATGATGTAGATGACCACTTCTCCATCCAGCCACAATTCGGCGGTTACTTCGCTGTAGGTGTAGGTGGCAAGATCAAGAACTTTGCCGAGCGAGAGGCCCAGAGTTCCTTCCGCAGCGACAACTTCCGCCGTCTGGATGGTGGTCTGCGCATCGGTTGCGGCATCGGCTACGATATGTTCTATGCCGACCTCACCTACGACATCGGCCTTGCAAACATCTGCCACGACAGTTTTGACAAATCGCATAATGGAGCCCTCTTGCTCAATTTCGGAGTGAATTTCTAATTTTCAAAGCATATTTCCGGCAATCCCATAAATTTATGGGATTGCCTTTTTTGCATTTTACAATTAACCTATTTTAATAAGAATATCTACGTTTAATAAAGCTAAGAAACAACAATATGACGCAACAACACCGCCACTTTCATTCAAATTAACAGCCAAAAAGACGAAAAAAAACATCATTTTACCGTCTGAAAGTACATATAAAAAGTGTTTGAGAGAAGAATGAGGAAAGTTTACTGGTTATCAGTTACTTTCCTCATTTTGGTTAAAAGTGACGAGGACAGATGAAGACGGGAATACGACAAGATGAGACAGAGGAACGTTACCTATCCGTAACCTATACCCCAAATGGGGAATGTTGAGGTTCGGAAGAATGAGGAAGGTTACGAATTGAATTTGAATACTCTGATTTATAGTGAGTTACTGATGAGTAACGTAAGATTTTTGGTTACGAACCAAATTTGCCGTGTTCTGCCGTGAAATGCGTAGCAAGAAAAGACTCTTCATGTATTAATTTTGAACGCAAAAAAGAATGACGTTATGAAGAGTACATTTTCAATTATCTTCTACCTCAAAAGACAGGTAGTAAAGAAAGATGGTACAGTTCCAGTTATGGGACGTATCACAGTGGACGGAACACAGGCGCAGTTCAGTTGCAAGACAACTGCCAATCCAGATTTGTGGGACACCAAGGGCGGACGCATGATAGGTAAGAGTATGCAGGCTTTGGAAGTGAACCGCAAATTGGACAAGATGCGTGTGAGTATCAGTAAGCATTATCAGGAGATTATGGACAGGGACAACTTCGTCACTGCCGACAAGGTGAAGAACGCCTTTCTTGGCTTGGAGTATCGTTGCCATACACTGATGAAAGTCTATTCTCAAAGCCGTGATGAAATGGAAAAGCAATATAAGGCTGGCATGAAATCTTTGAGTACATACACGAAGTATAGAATCGGGTGTGCCTATGTGGGCGAGTTCTTGCAGACGCATTACCATGTGAAGGATATTGCTCTGAAAGAGTTATCGCTGCCTTTTATCACAGACTACGAGACTTTTCTCAGAACCGACAAGCACTTGAAGATAAACTCTGCGATGGTGTTTGTCCGCAATCTCCGTGCAATGGTATTCCGTGCCATAGATAATGAATGGCTCGTAAAAGACCCATTCAGACGATATGAGTACAAGGAAGAAGAGACCACAAGAGAATTTCTGAGCAAAGAAGAGATTCACCTGTTGATGGAGACACCTATCACAAGAAAGAAGATGAGTATGGTGCGTGACTTGTTCCTGTTCTGTTGTTTTACAGGTCTCGCTTTCATTGATCTGTACAACTTGAAGGAAGAGAACATCAAGGAATTTTTCGATGAAGGTGAATGGATTGTTATCCATCGACAGAAGACAGGAACGGAAGCCAACATCAAGTTGCTTGATTATCCCAAGCAAATTATGGAAAAATACCGTGGATTGTGTGAAGACGGCAGGGTGTTTCCAGTACCCAACTACCAAAGTTGTATGGATTCGCTCAAAAGACTGGGCAAAAAATGTGGTATCACCAAGCCGCTGTCCTGGCACATGAGCCGTCATTCGTTCGCAACCTCGGTTTGCCTCTCCAACGGAGTCCCAATAGAAACCGTGAGTTCAATGCTTGGTCACAAGAACATAAAGACAACCCAGGTGTATGCCAAGATTACCAAGGAAAAATTGAGCAAAGACGTGGAAAAGTTGTCTCAGCAAATAAATAACATTGAGGAATTCACGTTTGGAAATGTTTGCAACGATAATACTAACACTATAAATGGCAGAGTATGAAACGACAAGTGATAACAATACAAGAAGATATGGTCATCTACGCCCCACATCATGGTGAGGTGTGGATGACTGTTTGGGAGATTGCCGAACTGTTGAATGTAACAGGGACAGCAGTGAAGAATACCATCAAGCGCATTTGGAAACAAAGTGTGCTGAAAGATTTCCAGCATTCTCAATACATCAAACTTGAAAATGGATATTCTGCGCATGTCTATGATATGGAAGTGATTATCGCCATAGCACTTCAAATGGATACATACCAAGCCTTGTTGTTCAGACAATGGTTTATCAGTAAGGTTGTGAACCGCAAGGATTGCCAAGCAGAGCAAGTAAAACACGAGTATCCGATGATTATTGTGATGAACGGAACGATGCCAAGAGGTACAAGTTAGAATCTCTCATCTTTTAATAAGATTCCTACACCTTTATAATATAATAGCGTACAGAGGAAACGATTTTTGTCGTTGTACCCTGTACGCTATTTTTGTTTCGCTATTATGAAGCAGTACCCTCCCCTTGTGAAACAGTGCCGTCGATTATCGGCTTGCGGTAATTACCAGTGAGAAGTGCTTGTATCTCGGATTCCGGATAGAGGGTTTTGCCACATAATATAATGTAGGGCAAGATGCCTTGCTTGCGATATTCCTGCAAGGTGCGGCGACTAAGCTTCAGGAGCTCGGAGAGTTCCTTGTCGGTGAGGTATCGCTCCCCGTCCAAAGGTGGGCTGTAGGACTCGATGAATGAGGATAGCCAGTTGTTGGCTTTCTTCAAGGATTGCATGGCGGTGTCTATCGACTTGCTCTCATGCGTAAGAAGTTGGTTCATGTTCATTGTTTACAATTTGGATTAAGTGGTGAATATAAAATGTGTTGGCTCGCCCAGGGTAAAGTTTTCGGCTTTGCCTTGGGCGAGTTTGGTTTTATGCTATACCGATTTGATTCTGGCGATAAGCGGAACGATGGCTTTGACCTCTTCGGGACAGTAATAGAATTGGCGACCTATCTGGGTATGCCCCAAGAAACGGCGGTCACGAAGTTTTTGTAAGGTGCGCTGGCTGATGCGAAGTTGCTGGCAGACCTCATGACCTGTAAGCCATTTGTTCAGACGCTTGCCGTTAGCCTTATGCTTCAGCAACTCAACTTTCTTTACCAAGGCATCGTATCTTGCCATCATCAAGTCGAATGCCTTCTTTTCCATTGTTACTACTTCCATATTCTCTGTTTTATTGGTTCAACAAATTCGGGTGCAAAGTTAATGTGTGTATGTAGAAAAACAATGAAAATGAATAACTGTGGCAGTGCTTTTCTGGGGTTTGCCGACCGCTTGGCAAGAAAAATCAAGAAAATTATACGTGGGTCATTAATGAGTTGTTAAACGGGTATTTCGCAAATGGTTAATTTTGCCGCCGAGAAATCAAAACAACGAATTATATAACATTTCAAACGGAATTAGAATGGAAGTAATAACAATGGAAAGTGCAGCCTTCAAAAAGCTGACAGAACAGTTGACAGAAATAGTCCAGTACGTGCGATTGGCAAAAATGGCATTTCAAGAGAAGTTGACGGGCAAGAGATTGAAGCCGATGTTGACCAATGACGATGCAGCTAAGATGCTTGGTGTGAGCAAGCGCACCTTGCAGCGAATGCGCTCAGAGAACCGCATTGATTTTATTAAAATCGGTAATCAATGCCGATACCAAGTTGAAGCCATAGAAAGAATGGTTGAGGAACGAACAATAGCAAAGGAAACATGAGCATGGAAGATGGAACATTGAGAAAACTGGAGTTATATCTCCATGACCTACACAAAAAGATAGACGGCATCTACGACATGCTGATGTTGAGACACGAACGAGAGACGGAGCAAAAAGGAAGTTCTGCCATCAATGAAAAATTGCTCGACAACCAAGATCTCTGCCTCTTATTTCAAATCTCCCCTCGTTCCCTTCAACGCTATCGTAGTCTGGGAGTGCTTCCCTACAAGCGTTTGGGGCAGAAAACAT
>ERZ1026890.323-NODE-323-length-34023-cov-42.715585_pt1 | contig 34023 bp, 28 predicted proteins | sample MGYA00380175_ERZ1026890 | MGnify/ENA primary metagenome ERZ1026890 (study PRJEB33269, sample SAMEA4719811) | human gut metagenome | biome: human-associated habitat; feature: organic feature; material: feces | place: Cameroon | collected 2013-10 ...
TATATTATATATATATATACAATATATATATATAATATAAAATAATTACTTACAATTTGTAACCATATAAAAGGTAACTATCGCGAAAAAAAACTGAATACTGAATACTGAATAACCTCTTGGGCATCATACGCCCGGGTATAATGGCAGCATTTGGGGAAGATAGTACTAGTTTCTCCACTCCGTATAGGTTGTCCTACATGGAGTGGAGAATTTCGTATCGTGTGGAGTATCTTCTATGTCATGACCAGATCCAGGTCCTTTGTGAGTTTTTTCATCGCAGGGTTCTTCTCCATAAGAAGTTCCAGAACTTCATTCTTGGTCAGAATCTTGCCCACCTCTTCCTGTTCGGCAAGGCGGTAGTTGATGGTCAGTTCGCTATTGTGCAGACCTAAGACAAAGGTTTTGAGAATACGGTTCTTGATGTTCAAAACCTCGTCCAGCAAGAGTTGGTTGTTGATGATAACCTCAATCTGCGGATAGTTGGATATCTTCGGTACGATACTCTTCATTCGGTTGGCTAAACCAATGTAATCCAGCTTGTTCTGCATTCTCATGCACATACTGAACCATGTTGCTTCCACCTGCTCCTGGGTAAACTCGTTCTGTTCGCCCGTGATGGTCGTTTTTTCCTCATTGGCATCATCATACGGACTGTGCTGGCGGCGCAGATTCTCCTCCCTCTTTTTCAGGTTAGAGAAGGTCATGCCGATGCCGCCCAGGTTGAGATTCTTGAGTCGTGGCTTATGAGGCGATGCTGCATCAACAGCTCCGGCAGAGGCAGAACCGTCTGAAGAGGCAGATGCAGAATAAGATGCAGCATTGGAAGCTGCAGAAGCGGCTGCTGAGGCTCCGGAAGAAGGCACAGCAGTAGCTGTAGCAGCAGACGCTCCCGGCTGTGAAGACCGGTTTTCGCTGCTGCCAGAAGGCTCAGAACCTGCACCCTGAGAGGCAAGCTTAGACTGAGCCAGAAGTTTCTGAAACAGGGATTTTAATCTATTGGGCGTACGCCCCGCACTAGGCACATCCTGATCCTCAGGCTGCGTAATCTGGCCTATCTGTATCAGGGTGAGCTCTACCAGTAATCGCTTGTTGCTGCTGGCGCGGTAATGGATGTCGCACTGGTTCATCAGCTCCAGCGCCTTATATAAGAAAGGTGTAGGTGCCTTCTGGGCCTGAGCCTGGAACTTGGCTTTCTGGTCGTCGCTGGTTTCGAGCAGAGGCAGGGTCTGAGGGTCCTTCGCCATCATCACATTGCGCACATGCTGGGCAAGACCCTGAATCATGTTGCCGCCATCGAAACCGCGGCTCAGAATGCCGTCGAGCGTAACCATCATCTCTGCCACCTTGTTCTCCAGAGCCAGGTCTACCAGACGGAAATAGTTGTCGCTGTCGAGCACGTTCAGGTCCTCGATAACTTTCTGGTAAGTGATGTCGCCCATGCAGAAGCTGGCAGCCTGGTCGAAGATAGAGAGGGCATCGCGCATACCTCCGTCAGCCTTTTCGGCTATCACGGCGAGCGCCTGCTCTTCATATTTGATGCCTTCCTTCTCTGCCACCATCTTCAGGTGGTTGATAGTGTTGGCTACCGTCATTCGCTCGAAGTCGTAAATCTGGCATCGGCTCAGGATGGTAGGCAGAATCTTATGCTTCTCGGTTGTAGCGAGGATGAAGATGACATGCTGAGGCGGCTCCTCCAGCGTCTTGAGAAAGGCGTTGAAGGCGGCTGTAGAGAGCATGTGGACCTCATCGATGATAAACACCTTATACTTGCCCACCTGAGGCGGGATGCGGGTCTGCTCCATCAGAACCTTAATCTGGTCAACACCATTGTTGCTGGCAGCATCCAGCTCGAAGATGTTGTAGGAACGCTGCTCATTGAAGGCACGGCAGCTCTCACATTCGTTGCATGCCTCGCCGTCTTCGCGAGGGTGCTCGCAGTTGATTGCCTTCGCAAAAATGCGGGCACAAGTGGTCTTTCCAACACCTCTCGGACCGCAGAAAAGGTAGGCGTGCGCCAGCTTGCCGCTCTTCACTGCATTCTTCAAAGTGGTGGTCAATGCACTCTGTCCGACAACCGAATCGAAGGTCATCGGACGGTACTTTCTTGCAGAAACTATATACTCTTCCATTATTTTTTCTTAATTGATGATGCAAAGATAACAAAAAAATATTATCTTTGCAAACAAATTCGGAAGAAATGAGTAAAAAACTTGGTATTATATGGAATTATCTCGCTCATTATAAGTATCTTATAGTGATTGTGGCGGGTGTTCTGGTAGTTGGTGTGGTTGACGACAACAGTGTAAGACAGCACATTAGGTACCAGATAGAGATAGCTACGCTCCGTTCGGAGATAGAAAAATATCGTGAGCAGTATGAAAGCGACAAGCATACCCTGCGTGATATGCAGCATGGTGTGCGGGCATTTGAGAAGATAGCCCGCCAGCGTTATTTCATGAAGGCTGATGATGAAGACATCTTTGTATTGAGTTCGGATATTCCGGAAAAAACTAACGAACAAGACGAAAATGAAACAATTGAGTAAACTGGAAAGTGTTATTTTCTTGCTGGGCGGCGTGCTGATGGTTGTCGGTGCGGCGTGCTTTGCATTTGGTTTTTCACATCCGCAGCTGGTGCAGATAACGAGCTGGGGATTCCTGTTGGGCACCATACTTTTCAGCGTGATGCAGGCGATGCAGGTCTATGAGGGGGCTTCGCTGGTTATCCATCGCCTGAAGAGAATGCAGTATGTGGCAGATATCTTCTTCGTGCTCTCGGGCATCTCGATGGTAGATACAGTGTATGCTTTCCTGCGCCGCTGGTTTGAGAACTATGAGACCTATATCACCTATTTCTATAATAAGTGGGTAGTCTTCCTTCTCATCGCAGCTCTGCTGGAGCTGTATACCACGCATCGCATTTCTAACGAACTGAAGAAGGAAAACAACCAGTAATATAGAAAGGACGAGAAAAAAGCTTTCGGTGGCCAACAGGAGTGCAAATAAAACATAAATCTTGTAAGAATGAATTAAATTGATGCGATTTATTTCGTCAGTTCAAATTAAGATTGTACTTTTGTTCACCGAAAGTGATTTAGAAAGCTTATGAATAGAATATTTTACGCATTCATTGCCTTGATGGCACTAGCATCTTGTGCCAACAGTTACGATATCTCGGGTACTTCTAACGTAAGTACTCTAGACGGACGCATGCTGTACCTTAAGATACTGGAAAACAACGATTTCAAGAACGTGGATTCTTGCGATGTAGTACACGGACAGTTCCATTTCCAGGGCTCTGTCGACTCTATGAAGATGGCGAATATCTTTATGGATAATGACCCTGTGCTGCCGCTGGTACTGGAGAGTGGAAGCATTACGGTGAAGCTCGATGATACACAGCAGGTAGTAAGTGGCACTCCGATGAACGATAAGCTCTTCGGATTCTTCAAAAAATACCAGCAGATTCAGAATCAGTTGCGCGAACTGGTACACAAGCACGACCAGGCTATCATGAACGGTAGCGACATGGTGGCTGTCAACAAGCAGCTGAACGAGGAATCCATCCGCCTCTCTGAGCAGGAAGACAAGCTCATCACTTCGTTTGTTACCGACAACTTCAATAATGTGTTGGGTCCGGGCGTCTTCTTCCTCGTTACGATGGGCAACCAGTATCCGATGCTCTCTCCTTGGATTGAGGATATCATGAGCAAGGCTACCGATTATTTCAAGAACGATCCTTATGTAAAGGACTATTATAAGAAAGCTCAAGAAAATCAGGAGATTATGAATGGTACCCGAGATGCGCAGAGCGGCATGCAGCCAGAGATGGAGGCGGCTCCACAGGTGAATCCTAATGCGGCTCCGGCACCTACAGCCAACGAACTGGCTGCGCCTACAATTCCTGAGAAACAGGAAGGTCAGGAGTAGAAACAGGACTCTTTCGAGTTCTTGGGCATTAACATCTTGTAAAACTCTTCATTTTATAAGTTTAGAAGTATGAAATTAATCAAGAATGGAACCATTATAAATGAGGGTCGCTCTTTTGTGGGCGACCTCTTGTTGGATGGTGAATTTATCAAGGAGATATACGAAGGCGAGGCACCCCGTGGCAATTACGATGAAGTCATCGATGCCTCGGGGTGTTTTGTTTTGCCGGGTGTGATTGATGATCATGTTCACTTCCGTGAGCCAGGACTTACGCAGAAGGCTGACATCGAGAGCGAAAGCCGTGCAGCTGCCTTTGGCGGTGTGACCAGCTATTTCGAGATGCCTAACACAGTGCCTCAGACTACCACTCTGGAGGCTTGGCAGGCAAAGCGGCAGCTGGGTGCTGAGAAGAGTCATGTGAACTACAGTTTCTTCTTTGGTGCTACCAATGACAATGTAAATGATTTTGAGCAGCTCGATACGCATCATGTTCCGGGCATCAAGCTCTTTATGGGCTCCAGTACGGGCAATATGCTGGTGGATAAATATGAGGCACTGCAGGCTATCTTCAAGAAGGCGAAAGAGCTGGACCTGCCGGTGATGACCCACTGCGAGGATACTGAAATCATCAACCGCAACATGCAGCTGGCTAAGCAAAAATGGGGTGAGGATCCTGCCGTAGAACATCATCCGGAAATCCGCAGCGAGGAGGCTTGCTATGAAAGCAGCCGTCTGGCGGTGCAGCTGGCTAAGGAAAGCGGGGCGCATCTCCATATCGCCCACGTTACTACGGCTAAGGAACTGGAGTTCTTCGGTAAGGATGAAAATATTACAGGCGAGGCGGTTGTGGCTCATCTCATGTTCTCGGATAAAGACTATGCTGTGAAGGGAGCGCGCATCAAATGCAACCCTGCAGTAAAGACTGTGGCTGACCGCGATGCTTTGCGTAAGGCTCTGAGTAATGGTAAGATAGTTGTAGTAGGAACCGATCATGCTCCTCATCAGTTGAAGGATAAGCAGGGCGGTTGTGCCAAGGCTGCATCAGGTATGCCGATGGTACAGTTCTCGCTGGTAAGCATGCTGAAACTTGTTGACGAAAAGGTAATCAGTATCGAGCGTCTGGTTGAACTGATGTGTCATAATCCAGCCCGTCTGTTTCATATCTGTCAGCGCGGCTTCCTGCGTCCGGGTTATAAGGCAGATGTCGTTGTGGTGCGCAAGGGAGAGCCTTGGAAGGTGACCGAAGAGGTGATTCAGAGCAAGTGCAAATGGAGCCCTGTAGAGGGTGACGAGTTTGCCTGGAAAGTGGAACAGACTTTCTGCAACGGTCGTCTTATCTACGACAAAGGCGTGTTTGATGCCGCCAGTAGAGGAGAGGAACTGGAGTTCAGAAGCAATTCCTGAAAAAGGGAAATCTTACGGGGATTGTAAAATAAAATATCGTATCAGATGCGAAAAATAGTATACAATATAAGCGAAATTGAGCCATATATCAACTGGCTATACTTCTATCATGCCTGGGGATTGAGCGGCAAACCTCGTGAGGAAAAGGAAAAACTGAAGGCTGAGGCGCTCGATATGCTCCATTCATGGGAAGGCGAATATCACACCTATGCCGTCTTCGGACTCTTCGAGGCGAACAGCGAGGGGGATGATATCTGGCTGGAAGGGCAGAAAGTCCGCTTCCCGATGCTCCGTCAGCAGCATCCGGCGGCTCAGGGGGAACCCAATCTCTGTCTGGCTGATTTCATACGCCCTTTGGGCAGCGGAATAACAGACCGGCTGGGTATCTTCTGTACGACGGTAGATGGCGGCCTGGAGAAGAAATATCGCACGGACGACTACCTCAATATGATGGCACAGACACTCTGCGACCGGTTGGCTGAAGCCACGGCAGAGAAGTTGCACGAAGAGGTGAGACGCAGCATCTGGGGCTATGCTCCTGACGAGCAGCTGAGCATCGAAGACCAGCATCAGGAGCGCTATCAGGGCATCCGTCCGGCTATCGGATATCCTTCGCTGCCCGATACCAGTGCCAACTTCATCATCGACCAGCTCATCGATATGAGTCAGGTGGGCATCCGGCTCACCACAAGCGGTATGATGACGCCTCATGCCAGTGTTTCGGGGCTGATGTTTGCACATCCCAAGGCACGGTATTTTGAACTGGGACGGATAGGAGACGACCAGCTTCGCGACTATGCACAGCGCAGAGGAGTGCCCGTGCAGGCAATGAAAACGTATCTTCAATCAAGTTTGATCAAGAAATGATAGCAAGAATATTGATACCCGTAGTGGTATTCACCCTGTTGCCGTATCTGTGGATATATAAAAGGTATGGCAAGTTACGGCTGAAGAGCCTCTGGCAGCGGGTGCTCTTCTGGTTGCCGGCTCTTGTGGTTATCGCCTACAGCGCGTATATCACGATGCTGCCCAACTTCCTGCCCCGCAATCCGGTGTTCATCGACATCTGGTTTGTAATGATGGCAGTATGTGCGGTGCCGCAGTTTGTCTTCAGTCTGTTCAGTGGCTTCGGCTGGTGCTGTATGAGGCTTCTCCACGGCCATCGCAACTGGGGCAAGCTCCTCGGTCTGGTAGTGGGAGCAGTGGCGTTCTTCTGCTTTATCTACGGATTTACCGAAGGATTTCCTAAGATGCAGGTCAAGCGAATCACCATCTATGTACCCAATCTGCCGAAGTCTTTCGAGGGCTATCGCATCGTTCAGTTCAGTGACATCCATCTCGGGTCATACTATGGCTGGCGTGGTCATCTGCCTCAGCGCGATATCGACAGCATCAATGCCGAGAATCCTGATCTGATTTGCTTTACGGGTGATTTACAGAATGTTACACCCGATGAACTGCCTAAGTATCAGGCGCTGCTCAGCAGTCTGAAAGCCAGAGACGGCGTGATGAGTGTGCTGGGCAATCACGATTACACCTATTATATGGATGTAGATGACGAGCAGGAGATAGCTGCATTAGAGAAGCGGATGCAGGACTTCCAGCGGAGTTGCGGATGGCACCTGCTGATGAATGAACATGTGGCGGTGCATAGAGGCGCTGACAGTATCTATGTGGCTGGTACAGAGAACTATGACAAGCCAAAGCGCACCAACGTAAGGAAGGCTCTGTATGGCATCAGACCGGGCTCTTTCGTGCTGATGCTGCAGCATATTCCGAAGCAATGGCGCGAGACCTGGCCTTCTACTATTAATAAGGAGAAGGATGAGGATGGCGATGTGATAGGACCGGACAGGAAGGATTCGCTGGTTGTAGCACCGCAGCTTACTTTGAGCGGTCATACGCATGCGGGGCAGGTTAGTGTCCTGGGCTTGCGTCCGTCGATGTTCACTCCTTATGATTACGGCCTCTTCGAAGAGGAGGGTTGCCAGCTCTATACCACATCGGGTCTGGGCGGTACCGTTCCAATCCGTATCGGGGCTACGGCAGAAATCGTGGTCATCACACTGAAGAGGAAATGAGGAGTGTTGAGTGTTGAATGTTGAGTGTTGAATGTTGAATGTTAAATTATTCATTCTTAATTAATTCTTAATTAGAAAATGAAGTACTTATATCGTCTGTATCAGCTTGTGATATGCTTGCCTATCCTTTTGGTGGCTAGCATTTTAACCAGTCTGTCTACCGTTTTGGGATGCATGCTGGGCAATGGTCATTTCTGGGGCTATTATCCCGGCAAGTATTGGTCCATGCTTTGGATCCGCATCCTCCTTTTGCCTGTAAAGGTGGAGGGACGTGAGCATCTCAGGAAGAACCAGAGTTATGTATTCGTGGCCAATCATCAGGGTGCTTTCGACATCTTCCTGATTTACGGTTTCCTGGGCAGAAACTTCAAGTGGATGATGAAGAAGGGCTTGCGCAAAGTGCCTCTCATCGGTATTGCCTGTGAGTATGCGCATCACATCTTTGTAGACAAGAGCGGACCTTCGAAGATCCGCGCTTCTTATGACCGTGCTCGCGAGGTGCTCAAAGAGGGTATGTCGCTGGTGGTATTCCCTGAAGGTGCCCGCACGTTTACGGGTCACATGGGCGTGTTTCGCCGTGGCGCTTTCATGCTTGCCGATGAACTGCAGTTGCCGGTATGTCCGCTTACCATCAATGGCAGTTTTGATGTGAAACCTCGTATGAAGGACATCTACTGGGCTTTCTGGCATCCTCTGAAGCTCACTATTCATGAGCCTATTGAGCCGATTGGCAAGGGAGCTGACAATATCAAGAACCAGATGAATAAGAGCTATGAGGCGATTATGAACGGACTTGACAAGAAATATCAGGGCTTTGTAGAGAATCCGGACCAATAATTTCGGTTTTTCGCTTGTTATTTCAGAAATAAGTTGTAATTTTGCATCTGTATTACATTATTAAGTATCAGAATCATTAAAATTAGAAGAAGTTATGAGTGATAGCATAGTAATCATTCCTACATATAATGAGAAGGAAAACATCGAGAAAATCATCCGTGCTGTCTTCGGTCTCGAAAAGCAGTTTGATATCCTCGTTATCGATGACGGAAGTCCTGACGGCACTGCTGCTATTGTTAAGGGCTTGATGGCTAATGAGTTTGCCGGTCGTCTGCATATCCTGGAACGTTCGGGTAAACTCGGTTTGGGTACTGCCTATATCATGGGTTTCAAATGGTCATTGAAGCAGGGCTATGACTTCATCTTTGAGATGGATGCCGACTTCAGCCATGATCCTAATGATTTGCCACGTCTCTATGCGGCAACTCACGATGAGGGCTATGATGTGGCTGTAGGTTCAAGATATATTTCGGGTGTGAACGTGGTCAACTGGCCTATCGGACGTGTGTTGATGAGCTATTTCGCTTCTAAATACGTGCGAATCGTAACCGGATTCAAGGTACATGATACCACAGCCGGTTTCGTCTGCTATCGCCGTAAGGTATTGGAAACCATCGATTTGGATGCAATTCGCTTTAAGGGCTATGCTTTCCAGATAGAGATGAAGTACACCGCTCATCGCATTGGTTTCAAAATCAAGGAGGTGCCTGTCATCTTTGTCAACCGTCGTGAAGGTGTGAGCAAGATGAATGGTGGCATCTTCGGTGAGGCTTTCTTTGGTGTGATGCGACTGCGCCTGGATGGCTGGTTCAAGAAATATCCGAAGAAAGATTAATAATCAGTAATCACTAATCATTAATTGGATGGAAATCCAAAAGATAGAAAAAATATACGGGCGTTCGCCACAGGCGGATGCCCTCTTTGATTTGATGGGGAAGAAGTCGGTTCATTCCATTTTTCTCCAGGGATTGTTGTGCTCCTCGGCTCCGATGTTCTTTGCTTCTCTGCAGGGAAAGATGAGACGTTCGGTGCTCTTTGTGCTGGATGATGCCGATGAAGCAGGCTATTTTTATCACGATCTCACTCAGATGATTGGGCAGGAGAAGGTCTTCTTCTTCCCTTCCAGTTATCGGCGTGCCGTGAAATACGGGCAGCGTGATGCTGCAAATGAAATCCTGCGTACCGAGGTGCTGGCGCGCCTCTCTTCGGGAGGGCATTTCTTGATTGTCACTTATCCCGATGCACTGGCAGAACTCGTTGTGGCTAAGCAGAACCTGGATGAACGGATTCTGAAACTGGCTACAGGTCAGCAGATTGCCCAGACCGATGTGGTTCATACCCTGCGCGATTTCGAACTCAAAGAAACCGATTATGTCTATGAACCGGGCCAGTTTGCCGTGCGTGGAAGCATCCTCGATGTCTATTCCTATAGCTGCGAATATCCGTTCCGTATCGACTTCTTTGGTGATGAGATTGATACCATCCGTACCTTCGATGTAGAGACCCAGCTCTCGCAGGTGAAGCGCACAGAGATAGAAATCGTGCCCGAACTCGCTCATATCGAAAGTACCAAACAGTGTTTCCTCAATTTTCTCTCCGAAAGTACGCCTGTCGTAGCGAAGGACCTCTCTTTCGTTTGCGACCGCATCGGTCAGATTTATACCGAAGGCTTCTCATCGCAGAGCCTTACAGAGCAGTTGGAGGGAGCCACAGAGGTAGAGGCAGAGCGCATCAGACATGATATGAAGACCGAGCTCAACCTCGTTTCTCAGCTCGATTTCAAGAAGGCTGTAGCGGCTCATCTCCGCATCGAGTTCGGTAAGGTTTCTCCATCAGAGAGTTCGGCGGTGATACCTTTCAATATCGCTCCACAGCCTCTTTTTCATAAGAATTTCGATTTGCTTTGCCAGACTCTGGAAGATTTCCTGCTCCAGGGTTACACCTTATATATATTGGCAGATAGCCAGAAGCAGCAACAGCGACTGAAGGATATCTTTGAAAGCGAAGAACTGAGGCGTTACGCCATTCGTTTTACACCGGTAGACAAGACGCTTCACGAGGGCTTCACTGATCATGACAAGAAGTGTTGTTTCTTTACCGATCATCAGATTTTCGACCGTTTCCACAAGTATAACCTGCGCTCGGATAAGGCGAGAGCGGGCAAGATGGCACTCACCATGAAGGAACTGCAGGAGATGGAAGTGGGCGATTTTATCGTGCACGTAGACTTTGGTATCGGTAAATTCGGCGGTCTGGTAAGGGTTCCTACGGGCAACAGCTATCAGGAAATGATCCGCATAGTCTATACGAACAATGACAAGGTGGATGTTTCTATCCACTCGCTTTATAAAATCAGCAAATACCGCCGCAGCGATACCGGTACTCCGCCACGCCTGTCTACACTGGGCACAGGAGCCTGGGATAAGCTCAAGGACAAGGCTAAGAAGCGAATCAAGGACATTGCGCGCGATCTTATCAAACTCTATGCCCAGCGCCGGCGCGAGAAGGGATTCGCCTTCAGTGCCGACAATTATCTGCAGCATACGCTGGAGGCTTCCTTCCTCTATGAAGATACGCCAGACCAGAATAAGGCTACTCAGGAGGTGAAGAAGGATATGGAGAGCGGCAGACCGATGGACCGTCTGGTTTGTGGCGATGTGGGCTTCGGCAAGACTGAGGTTGCCATTCGTGCTGCCTTCAAGGCAGCGTGCGACAGCAAGCAGGTTGCGGTGCTGGTTCCTACTACCGTTCTGGCTTTCCAGCACTATCAGACCTTTAAGAAGCGTCTGGAAGGCATGCCTGTAAGGGTAGATTATCTCAGCCGGGCACGCACGACGAAGGAAACCAGAGAGGTGCTTGAAGCCTTGAAAGAGGGTAAGATAGACATCCTGATAGGTACGCATAAGCTGATATCCAAGACCGTGAAATGGCATGACCTGGGACTGCTCATCATTGATGAAGAGCAGAAGTTCGGTGTGTCTACCAAGGAGAAGCTCCGTCAGCTTAAGGTAAATGTCGATACACTTACGATGAGTGCCACTCCGATTCCGCGAACCCTCCAGTTCTCTCTGATGGGCGCCCGGGATATGAGTATCATGCGCACTCCGCCACCTAACCGTTATCCGATTCATACCGAACTGGTGACGTTTAGCAGTGAAGTAATCTGTGATGCCATCAACTTCGAGATGAGCCGAAACGGACAGGTTTATTTCGTATGCGACCGTATCTCCAAGCTTCCGGAGCTCAAGATGCTCATTGAGAAGCATATTCCAGACTGTAGGGTAGCCATCGGTCACGGACAGATGAAGCCTGAGGATCTGGAGAAAATCATCATGGGCTTTATCAATTATGATTATGATGTGCTGCTTTCTACCACCATCGTAGAGAACGGTATCGATATTTCCAATGCCAATACGATTATCGTGAGCGATGCTCATCACTTCGGATTGAGTGACCTGCATCAGATGCGTGGACGCGTAGGAAGAAGTAACAAGAAGGCTTTCTGCTATCTCATGGCACCACCAAAGAGCGCACTTACTCCTGAGGCACGTCGGCGTCTGGAGGCTCTGGAGACGTTCAGCGAACTGGGCAGCGGCTTCAATCTCGCCATGCAGGACCTGGATATCCGTGGTGCGGGTAATCTGCTGGGTTCTGAGCAGAGCGGTTTTATGGAAGATCTCGGTTATGAAACCTACCAGAAGATTCTCTCTCAGGCTGTCACTGAGCTGAAGAACGAGGAGTTCTGTGACCTTTATCAGGAGAAGATGGATGAAGGCACCCAGCTTACGGGTGATGATTTCGTTGACGATTGTGGCATTGAGAGCGATTTGGAGATGTATTTCCCTCAGACTTATGTGCCGGGCGATAGCGAGCGTATGCTCCTTTATCGTGAACTGGACCGTCTGGAGAGCGATGAGGAGGTAGAGGCTTACCGCAAGCGTATGATAGACCGTTTCGGTCCTGTGCCTCACGAAGCTGACGAACTGATGCATGTAGTGGGTCTGCGTAGGGTAGGCAAGAAGCTGGGCTGTGAGAAGATTATTCTCAAGCAGGGCTATATGCAGATGCAGTTTGTGAGCAATGTAAACAGTCCGTTCTACAGAAGTCAGATGTTTAATCGTATTCTCGCTTACGTCACCAGTCATATTCAGGACTGTGTTCTGAAGGAAAAATTCAACAAGCGAATGCTTCGCATCAATGATGTGAAGACTGTAGGTCAGGCTGTAAACCTGCTGAATCAGATATCGCAGATTGATTCAGACAATAGAACAGACGACTGATTTAAACTGAAAGAAAACAAATTAGACCACGAACGTGTTGATGTCTTTAAGTTGTTTAGTGCATAAAAAAACATTGGAATTTCAATACCCCTATTGAACTCCAATGTTTTATTTTTTTGTATAAGTAAAAGATGATGATAAGCGTTTCACAACGCAGTTGAATTTTTTCTGCTGCAAAGATACAATTTTCTGTTATAATAATAGGGGTAATATTTGATTTTTTAGGGGTAATATTTGATTAAAGTTACAAAAAGTATGCTAAAAGACATCCCTTTATACCAAATAATACATGTAGAAAGAACCTTTTAGTTGGACTAAAATAAAAAAATAGTGGAAAAACAGATAAAAAAGTTTTTTATTCCATTTTTTATTTGTACCTTTGTTCTGGCATACAACAATTTTAAACATATATATAAATATGAGACAGAAAAAGTACATCTTAAGTGAGCAGGAACTTCCTACTCAGTGGTACAACATTCAGGCAGATATGCCTAACAAGCCTTTGCCACCGTTGAACCCTCAGACTCACCAGCCAATGAGTGCTGATGACTTGTCACACGTATTTAATAAGGAGTGCTCAAAGCAGGAACTTGATACAGAGCATGCCTGGATTGATATTCCGGAAGATGTGTTGGAGAAGTACACCTTCTACCGTTCAACACCTCTTGTACGTGCTTATGCCCTTGAGGAGGCACTTGGTACACCAGCGCATATCTACTTCAAGAATGAGAGTACCAACCCGTTAGGTTCTCATAAAATCAATTCAGCCATTCCTCAGTGCTACTACTGTAAGCAGGAGGGTGATACCAACGTTACTACAGAGACAGGTGCAGGTCAGTGGGGTGCAGCCCTTTCTTATGCAGCTAAGCTCTACGGTTTGGAGGCAGCGGTTTATCAGGTAAAGATTACCATGCAGCAGAAACCATACCGTTCCAGCATCATGCGTACGTTTGGAGCCACTGTAGAGGGTTCTCCTTCCATGAGTACACGTGCCGGTAAGAATATCATCACACGCGATCCTCATCATCCTGGTTCGCTCGGTACAGCTATCAGTGAGGCTGTTGAGCTGGCTACCACAACACCAGGCTGTAAGTATACGCTGGGTTCCGTGCTCAATCATGTGGCGCTTCATCAGACCATTATCGGTCTTGAGGCAGAGAAGCAGATGGCGATGGCAGGTGAGTATCCTGATCAGGTGATTGCTTGTTTTGGTGGTGGTAGTAACTTCGGTGGTATTGCCTTCCCATTCCTCCGTCACAACTTTACAGGCGAGCGCCATACAGAGTTTATTGCTGCAGAGCCAGAGAGTTGTCCTAAACTGACTCGCGGTAAGTTTGAGTATGATTTCGGTGATGAGGCAGGTTATACTCCATTGCTGCCAATGTATACTTTGGGTCATGATTTCAAGCCAGCCAACATTCATGCCGGTGGTCTCCGTTATCATGGTGCAGGCATGATTATCTCCCAGCTTCTGAAGGATGGTTACCTGCATGGTGAAGATATCCCTCAGCTGGAGTCATTCAAGGCGGGTATGCTCTTTGCACAGACCGAGGGTATCATTCCTGCTCCAGAGAGCTGTCATGCGATTGCAGCCACTATACGTGAGGCTCTGAAGGCTAAGGAAGAGGGCAAGGAGAAGGTTATCCTGTTCTGTCTCTCAGGTCATGGACTTATCGATATGCCGTCTTACGATAGCTTTATCAATGGTGATTTGCAAAATTATTCAGTAAGTGATGAAGAAATCCAGCAGTTCCTCAAGGATGTGCCAAAGGTTGACTAATAGTTAACAGTTAATAGTTTATAGTTTATAGCAAACAGTTGACAATTATTCTTTGAGATATATTGAAATAACAATATCACATATAAAAGAAGCCAGGCTGCGAAAAGCAACCTGGCTTTTATTTTTGAAATTCTATTCTCTGTTATTTTAGAATTAGAAAATCTATTCTTTATTCGAGGGTTCTATCTTTCATTAGAAGTTCAACCACTCTTCGATAGCCTTAGCGATGACATCGAAACTTGTGGTAGGCTCGAAACGGGCTACAACCTGACCCTTCTTGTTAACGAGGAACTTGGTGAAGTTCCACTTGATATCGGCACTCTCCTTGTAGTTAGGATCAGCCTCACTCAACATCTTGTCGAGAACAGGGTAGAGAGGATGGCTCTCGTCCCAACCAGCGAAACCCTTACATTCTTTCAGGAATTTGAAAAGAGGGGCTGCATCGTCTCCATTCACCTTGATCTTCTTGTAGCGCTGGAACTCTGTGCCGTATGTAAGCTTGCAGAACTGATGAATGCTTTCATCTGTACCAGGTGCTTGCTGGCCAAACTGGTTGCAAGGAAAATCAAGAATTTCGAAACCCTGAGAATGATAGGTCTCATAAAGTTTCTCCAGTTCCTCATACTGAGGTGTGAAACCACACTTTGTGGCGGTGTTGACGATGAGCAGCACTTCGTTGGCATACTCCTTGAGGGAAACATCCTTTCCCTTTCTGTCTTTAACAGAAAATTCGTAAACAGTTCTCATTTTTTTTATCTTTATATGTATGTGTTATCTATATTTCCGATCTCAACTTATATGATCTAGAGTGCAAAGATACTACTTTTCTCTTAGAATACTTCAAGAGTTTTTTTAAAAATTCTAAAAATCGAACAAAATCATAGATGAAGGAATATGTGTAATATAATAATGTTGATAGATACTAAAACCAAAAAGTGCAGGATTTTCACAAACCCTGCACTTCTTTTTCTTCCCTCTTTTCCTCAAAAAATACAAAGAAAAGAGGTTTACGATTAATCTATCATTTAACTTTTCTAAGAACTTGTTGCAAAGGTACTACATTTTCTTGTAACACCAAACTTTTTCTCCGTTTTTTTTCAATAAAAAGGGAAAATTAATCAAATACCCCCCCATTTTAATACTTTTTTGTACTATGCGGTTAAAAAATAAGGCAGAACGGCCCGTTTTTAGGGTTATTCTGCCTTTTTTTGTTTGGACGCTTTTGTGTTGTGTCCGATAACGATGAAGGTTGTGTCCGACAACAAACACAGTTCTAATCGTAATATGTATTATTTTTTTTAATAGTTGCGAGAGCCGCCATCAACCGGTATGAATATTGGCGCAATTTAATCGAGAGCCATCATTAGCTGGTACGTGAGCTACCCTTGCGTTCTGTTTCGGTATTCTGTAGGTACGATACCCGTTTCTTTCTTGAATACCTTCGAGAAATACTTAGGGTCTGTGAAACCTACTGCGAAGGCGATGCTGCTCAGTGTATCGTCTGTCTTGCGCAACATCTCGCATGCCTTCTTGATACGTATATGGCGAACGAAGTCTACCGGTGTCATTCCGGTCGTTGCTTTCACCTTATTATATAGTACGCTTCGGCTCATACCGATTTCGTTCGAGATATCATCTATCTTGAGTTCCGGATTGCCTGCATTGGCAACAATAAACCTGAAGACACGCATCATGGTTCTGTCCTGAATCTGTGCCGCCATAAATGCCAGTTCGCTGTTTGGGTCAACCGCTTCGTTTTCGGCATTTGTTTCTGCCTGGTCAAGAACAGGCTGAGGAGCAACTGTAGGCAGTATTCGCAAGGCTGCTATGGCATCTTTATCGCCAGCATCCTTCAGCTTTCTGATGATATCCACCTGAATGTTGCGGCGCTGAGTGATGATAGCCTCTATTCTGCCGAGCAGATAAGGGGTAGAGAATGGCTTGGTGATATAGGCGTCAACTCCTTCATCAAAACCTCGCTGCTGGTCTTCTACGCTTGCCTTAGCTGAGAGAATCATCACAGGGATGTTGTTGAGGGTGGTATCCTGCTTGATCTCATGAATCATCGACAAACCATCCATCACAGGCATGGTAACGTCCGTGAGGATAAAGTCTGGTATCTCCTTGCGGGCCATCACTAAACCAGCCTTTCCGTTCTCTGCAAGCAGCACGTTATAGGTAGGCGAGAGGATGCTGTAGAGGAACTTGCGCAGGTCGGCATTGTCTTCTACTACCAGTACCGTCTGCTCTTTGTGTTCCGCTTCTTCCTGTGCAGTTTCCTGTTCCTTGCCCCTTTCTTCCAGGCGTTCAGCCTCTGCTTCCTTTTCTTCTTTATGCTTGTTGGCTTCTTCCAGATAGTCAGATGCATTGCGGTCGTCAATCTGGCCATTCGCTTTTTCTCTTTCTGCCAGGTCGTAATCTTCCGCGGTCAGACCGCTGTTCGTATGGAAGTCTGCCTTGTTTCCGTATCTCTGAACCTTGTCCAGCATTACCAGCATTTCGTTGGCATTGTCTATTACCATTCTCAGCAGTTCCTTGCCCTTTCGGGTGATACCCGGCTCGGTATCCAGAACGGTTTTTACCGGGGTTCCGATGAGTGTTAGAGGGGTTCTCAGACGGTTGGCAGCATCGTTGTAGAACTCGTTCTTCATCACGCTCATCTCGTGGGTTACGTTCTCGCGCTGGCGCTGGTTGTAGGTATAGAAGATTGCGCCTACAATACCGATGAGCAGGAGCAGCATCAGAAACTTGCCCCAGATGCTTTCCCAGAAGGTAGGGCGCACTTCGATAGGCAGTTCTGCCACATACTTGCTCCATACACCGTGCGAGTTGGTGGCTCTCACCTTGAGTACGTAATCGCCATGACTGATACGGTTGAAGCCGATGACATTGCTGCTTCCGTTCGATATCCACTCGCCTGGAGCTGTATAACCATCTATGCGATAGAGATATCTGGTCTGATACTTGCGCTGATAGTCGAGTGATGCGAAGGTGATGGTCAGATTTCGCTTGTTGGCAGGAATTACCAGCTTATCCTTGTGCAGGATAGGTTCCGACTCTTTCTCTCCGCTATAGTGGAGGGAACAGAAAATTACTTTAGGCTGGTAGTTGCTCTTCTTCAGCGTAGCCGGATTGAAGGTAATCAGTCCCATCGGGGTACCTACCGAGATGTTGTTGCTTGCCGGATCGTGGTAAGGGCGGCTGTTCGAGAACGACATATTGAAGTCGAAATCGTTAGGTCCGAACACGTTGCACTGGCCCGTTTTCGGGTTTACGCAGTCGATACTTGATTCTCTGATTACCCAGAGTCTTCCCTGGTTGTCTTCTACCATGCCCTGTACGATGCCTTCGTTAATATCGATGGCATGGAAGTATTTCATCTTCAGGTTGTCTTGCAGGAGCGATTTGTTCACAATCTCTTCCATCACACCGCCCTGTTGCGAGATATACATCTTGCCGCTGGTGTGCTCCATGATATTGTTCATATCGTTTGCAGCCAGACTTGTTGTATCGTTCGGTATGTAATAGGTCTTGTAATAATTAATCTTCCTTGCGTTTGTAAAGGCATCACTGAAGGTGATGAGACCATCTGTAGTACCTACGAGAATGGTTCCCGAAGTGGTGCAGCAGATGCGGCGTACGCGGTCGTAGTGCAGCTTCTCCCATGGCAGTCCGTTCCGCTTGCTGATGAAGCTGATACTGCCGTCAGCCGCCTCATTTACCAGGGCGATACCGCCACCATAGGTACCTATCCAGATGCGTCCGGTGCGGTCGGCTACGATGTCAAATACCTTGTCGAATGGCAGTGAAGCGGGGTTGTTTGCATCGTAGGTAAAGTGTCTTACCTGCATTTTGTCTATCAGATATACACCGTTTCCGTTGGTTCCTATCCATGTTCTTCCCTTGATATCGAAGTGGATGGCGAAGATGCCCTTCTCGGCGAAGTTTACCTGCTGTGGCACAATCTGTCCGCTTGGCGAAAGGTATCCGATACGCTGGTAGGTGGCGTTGAGTACCTGGATTACTCCATTGTGATAGCCTGCCCAGATATGTCCGTCTGGCGATGCATTCACCGAGAACACTTCGTCTTCGCCCACATCCAGCTTGTTGATAATGTAAGGGTGATATTTGAAGACTACCTGTGTCAGGTCGTGAGAGCCTGTCAGCCAGAGGATTCCCTGGTCTGAGAGTACATATTTCGTAATCTTCGGTATGCGGTAGTTGCCCGATGAATTGCTTCTCAGCAGATAAGGCACCAGTTTTCCTGCCTTGCGGTCGAAATAACTGAAGGTTCCTCCTCTTGGCACTACCCAGAGGGTCTTGTGTTCATCTTGTGTGATGAAATTGCTTTCGCAGGTTGTACGGTCCATCGGGTCGTCCTGATCGGCAAAGAGCCACTGCTTCTGTCCGGTCTTCGGATTGACGAGTGTTACTCCCATGCCGTCTGTAAATGCCCATACCATACCGAAATCATCGGTATAAATCTTCTTTACCTCTGCCAGGGGCTGACTCGGGCTCTGTACGTTGATGACATCAAACTTGAAGGTGCGCGGGTTGTAGATGACTACACCCAGGTTGGTTGCTATCAGGAGCTGGTAACCTGTATTTTTCAGTTGGTTGATACGGGTTACGCCTTCTGGCATTGGTATCATGGTGAGTCGGTTCTGCAGGTCATATTTTGCCAGTTTACCATCTTCAGTTGCCAGGAACTCATCTTCTCCCACCCCTCTGAGCCATTTGAAAGGCAGTTTGCTTGGAAATTTCGAGTTGTATATGTATGCGCCTTTGTCTGTAAGCACCCATTCTCTTCCGTGTATATCTCGATGGATGTACCATACATTTCCGCTTCTGAGTCCCTTTTCTCCTACTTTGATGAGTTCTATATTCCGTTCATCAAAGGTTCTGCCTGTTGATCGGATGATGTATTTTCCATCTTCTGAAGTAAACCATGTAGCTCCGTTTTTCATTGGGTATACCTGGCTCACGCGCAGGTCGATGTTGAACAGTTCGTTGAATTTCTGTCCTACAGCAAAGAACCGGCAGAAGTGGGTATCGTATACGTAGAGCTGGTGGTCGTATGTAATGCACCACACGTTGTTGTTATAGGATGGTTCTATTTTGAGTATACGGTTGGTTGACAGTACGTCAATATCATCGGGGTTGTCTCTGAACGTATGAAACTGGTAGCCGTCATAGAACGATAATCCGTTCCATGTACTGAACCACATGAGGTTGTCTTTACCTTGTTTGAGGTCTGAGATGGTATTGGCAGCGAGTCCGTCTGTGATAGAGAATTTTCTCACATCGCAGTAGGGTACAGCTGCTGTCATGATGGTAGAGAGCAGTCCTAATAAGGTGATATATAATTTTCTTTTCATCATTTTTTATTCGTATACGTTTATTAATCGCAACAAAGGTAGTGAAAATAAATGAGATATCGTAGTTTTAGGTGTATTTTTTTATGTTATTGCATTAAATTATTCCACTTTTCATGTTATAGGGGTAATATTTGGTTGATTTGCTGTATGTTATGCCTAACAAAAAAACTCCCCCGATAAATGAATATCGGAGGAGCAGTAGGGATATGTTGTTTTGAATTTGATTACTTCTGAATCATCTTCTTTCCGTTCTTGATGACTACACCCTTGTAAGCCTTGGTTACCTTCTGGCCTGCGAGGTTGTAAACAGGAGCGTTCTTTGCAGCTTCATCTGTTGTAATGTTAGTGATGCCGGTAGGTTCAAACTTTTCTACAGCCTTGATAGGGAGAACTTCAGGGATGTTTCTGAATATTACACCGAAAATACCAGTTAAGGTATATTTCTCTCCTTCTGTTAAATTTGAAACACCACCAATACCGCTAAACTTATCGTAAATCATAATCTTGTTTTCACCATCATTAGCATAGTAGTTGAATTTACCTGCAGTATACTCTTCTTTGCTGAATGTGAACTCCTTAATCTTGATAAGGTCGTTGGTGTATTTGCCATCAAGGATGTCCTTTACAGTTGCAATAACAGGTTCAGCAGCTTCGTTGCTCTCTGTGATTTTGAGATTTTCGCCGTTTGTTTCCTTGCTTGCTGACAGATAAGGAATTCCTGCGTCATAAGCCAAATTTACCTTAACAGTACCGCTAATGATGCTGTTTACAGGCATATCGATTCCTAAAGTTCTCATTTCGATAGCAGTGTCACCTTCACGTACGTAAGTATTTACGGTTCCCTTGTAGCTGTTTACGTATAATACCTTTGCGTTTGTGAGTTTGAGGTTGATGTAATCCTTAGCTTCTTTATTGTTAGCCAAGAGTTCCTTTACACTTGCTGCATCGGTGTACTCTATCTTGGTACCAGCGAGCGTAACTTTGATAGACTTGATTTGGGTGTTGCCAGCAATTGTATATACAACTTTGTTTGCATCACCAGTCCAAGAACCTTTATTATTAGTACCTACGTCAGCTTTGTTATTATCATTCCATTTTTTATTAATAATGTCGATAGAAGCAATCTTCTTGTCAGTAGGTGCTTGAATCGTAAGCGTTCCACTGTACATTCTGAGACGTGGTGAACTACTCCAGATTCGGTTTTCATTCGAACCAGAAGTTTTTGCAGAAACTGTTACAGAAATACCGTTAGTTGTACATGTCATGGCTTTGGTGATATCTCCATCTTTAGAATCTGAAGAAGATGTACCTGTCAGTTCTGGGAAGAGTGTTTTGTAATCATTGTCAAAGTCAAAAGTTACTTCCTGTGCAAACGTAACGCCTAGCTACGAACGCCAGAACCAATGATAATGAATAGCGTAAAAATTTGTTCATAACTTAATAATTTTAAAGGTTTAACGTATAATTAATAAACTGTTGAAACTCATTTTTTTGAGCGAATTCTTAGAATTTGCTTTGTGCTAAAAGCATGTTCTTTGAATAATTACTTATTTATGATGCAAAGATACGAAAAATATCGATACAATGTGTTAAGAAGGTGTTAAATCTTTGATACAGAGAAAGAAATATCATCAAAACCGAAAGAAACACCATCAAAAAAGGCGGTTGTTTTTGAAAGAATAGGGATTTCCCCCTCAGTTTGTATCCTTTTCCCCTTTGATGCAGACGAAAAATCCACTACCTTTGCATCGAGTTCAAGAAAGAATGCTGTTCTTCGAGAGCTCAATAATTAGAAGATATAAGAATATAAATAACTTAACTGATAAATTGATATGAAAAAGTTTACTACTCTTCTCACAATGGCTTTCATAGCTTTGATGAGCATCTCATTCACCTCATGTGATGATGACGATTACTGGTATGATGATTATTATTGGTATGATGACTATAATCATGGTGGCTGGGGATGGAACCAGGACTACTGGAATAATGGTTCTAACAGTTCTCTGAACAATTACCTGCTGTCGGAGACTCAAACCCTTATTGGCGACTGGAGAGGCTCTGTGATGCTCTCTGAACTTGCTGAGGACGGCCAATCTCGCAATAACTACAGTTTCAATGCCGAGATGACGTTCTATCAGGCGGGTGATAAGGTTAACTCGCTCAGTGGTAATGGTGTAGAAGTGGATTATGCCGATGATGGAAGCAATGAAAGCCAGACCCTGAAGTTTACCTGGTATATCGATAAGAATGGTGATATTTATATCCGTTATAATGATACGGGTGCTACCTATGTGATGGATGCAGGTGCTAAGCAGTATGGTTTCCATCTGGGTGATGAAAAGGGCCAGGATGTGTTCTATGGTTATATGATAGGAACAGGAGCAGCTAAGGGTGATGTGATGCAAATCGATTTAGTGCGCTACGATCCGAGTGGAGCTCGTAAGAAGACCCGTTCTGCTGCAACCGATTCCGTAGCTCCTAGCTTCGGTAAGGCTACCGGCAGGGCATTCATGCCACATGCTATCAAGAAGTTGCCAAGAAGATGATGATATAAACCAAGAAATCCGCTCTCTCATTGATTTGAAAGAGCGGATTCTTTGTTTGTATATAGCCTGATTTATTTAAAGCCCCAAAGTTTCTTGAGAGCTTCTGCATCTTGGTTTTCTACATTCTTCTCTATTTCATCAGGGAGATTACAGAAGAAGTCGATGCCGGTTTTGTCTTCCAGCGTCTTGATGTTTACGACATAGTTGCCGAGCTTATCGCCCTTTTCAAATGCCTTGTTCTCGTGAGGGAACCAGTAGCCGAAAGCGCTGTATGTATACTGGTTGGTGCTCTTGTTTAGCTCCTTTTTCAGTACAGCTACAAAGAAATACTTTGGTATTGGGATATAGCCTGGCTTCTGGGTTTCGCTGGAAGCACCATTCTTCTTCCAGCCCAGGAGATTACTCTCGCTGCCTACCGGGTCAATAGTTCCACCCTTTACGATAAACAGGGTGTCAGAATCAATCTTTGGAGCCTTGGTACGAAGATCTTCCTCCATTTTATACCATGTTCCGCGCTGGTTGAAATTGGCATATTGTGGTTGCATGTTGGTCATGAAGAATGTCTGTTTCTGCTGTGTCAGATTGAGTTTGCGGTCAGCAGAAGGGCAGATATGACCATGGTCAAAGCCTTGAGCTGTAGGAGTAGGGTCTTCTGTAAAATCAGTAATTCCCCATTGTTCTTGAGCTTTGGGAACTCCAGACCACCGATAGCGTTTCTTACCACTTGTGGCATGTTGGCAGTAGCCACATTTTTGTTTGTATTGTTCTTGTCGGTTGATTCACCACCGGTATTGCCGCCTGTGCTTCCGCCGCCCGTATTACCGCCACCGGTTGTACCGCCGTTTTCAGGATAATAGAACTGCAGGGTATCGTCTGTGCCGCAGGCAGAGAACGTCATCGCAGCAAGGAGTGCGAAGATAAAAAACTTAGTATGCTTCATAATTCTCGATAATGTTTTGAAGTTAAAGATTAAGTGCTTTCTATATAATAATGTATGTAGAAATCGATTGCATGAGGATAGAATAGAGAAAAAAAGTGCATTCCTACGTATATGCAACTACGCTGGAATGCACTCAGTATCTTTGCGATAATAAATATATCCTTATAAAAAAGGTATATTATTACTTCTTCAATTTGCCGTAACGGTTCATGAAGCGGTCTACGCGACCCGCTGTATCAACGAGCTTGCTCTTACCTGTGTAGAATGGGTGAGATGTGCTAGAGATTTCAATCTTAACAACTGGATAAGTCTCGCCTTCGAACTCAACAGTGTCGTTAGTCTTGCATGTAGACTGAGAGAGGAACATATCGCCGTTAGACATATCCTTGAATACTACAGGACGATAATTCTCTGGATGAATACCTTTTTTCATTTTTCTTTTTTATTTTTATTGGGTTATTAAAATTAGACGTCATGGGGATGCTTGTTGCATCATTTCGTGTCCCTTATCGGGGCATGCCCATTATAGCCTGTTATCAATTTCAGGCTGCAAAGTTACGCTTTTTTCCTGAAACCACCAAATATTTCTTCTTCTTTTTAAAAAATATTTGAGAATTAGGTGGTTGAACCCTTGTTTGGCTACTGTTTAGAGCTGTTTTAAATCAAAGTAAAGCAGTCGGGTATCTGCGCCTTCATCTTCTTTCGACAAAGGCATGAAGCCTTGGTTGTAGTAGAAGGGTAATGCGCTGGCATAAGCGTCTACTGTAACAAATCTGCAACCAGCTTTGTTGTCTTGTTGGTATGAGGCAATAATCATGTTGATGATCATGGAACCGATTCCTTCTCCTCGATAGTTGAGACTTGTTGCCAAGCGGCAGATTTTGATGGCAGGGTAACTTTTAAACATTTTCCCTTGTGCAAAAAACTTCTTTCTAAATCGATTGTATGAAGAGTTGCTTGGAAAATCGGTTAATGAAATCCTATCATGGGCAAGACTGAAGTAACCAATGACTTCTCCTGTAGTTTTATCTTCTAGAATGTAGCTTGTGGAGAGTCGTGATTTATAATACAAGGGTGCGTCATTTTTGATGAAGTCGTTCAAGTCCTCATCTCCGCAATCAAAACACTTGATGTCTTCATGCTCATCAAGTCTTCTGTATATGATGTTGTTTTTGTCTAATGCCATTTTTTAGAAACTGCAATTTACGCCTTTACCACGAAGAAATTCGTAGTCGCGCATGATTTGTTCTTTTCTTTCTTGAGAAACTGGGGTTGGATTAAGCATCCTCATTTCAAATTTACGAGCCTCTTCTCCATAGAGAATTGGAGTCTCTTTTATTGGTCTTGCCATATTTATTCCTCCTTAATATTATGATTTATATTTTTAATTTACTAATTAGAATCTTGTCATTTTAACTCAAATTCATTTCACGCAAAAACTCTTTCATCATTTTGATGAACTTTGGATCCATTTTTGTCTGCCCTGGATGAGCTTCCACCCATTCAGCTCTTTCTATGAATTTTCTTGCTTCCTCGCCGTGAAGCGTAGGAATGACTCTGATTGGTGTTGCCATAATTTTATCTGTTTATGAGTTTATTTTATAATTCTGCTGCAAAGATAAGAAAGTTTTCTGAAACATGCAAGGAAAGGGGGATAAATCTTTGATATTTAACAATATGGATAAGAAAAAGAAATCCCCATCGCCTCTGTTTGCGTAGAGGACGATGGGGATCAGTATTTTTTTTCTAATACATAATATCTACTTAGGGAATTACTTGATAATCGCTGTGCTGCCCAGTGAGAATGTGAAGTCGTCGATGAGAACGGCTGCACCTGGCTTCTTGGCATTCATGATAACGATGCTGTAGGTGCCATCTTTCTCTATGGTTATTTCCTGCTCTACCAAAGTCCACTCAGTGTTGGTTACCTTCACATACTGCTTGGTATAATTGTAGTTCTGTGAATCTACGGTGCCATCATTAACGGCTACATAACCTGGGCATACGGATGCACCTGTGGCTGTGGCTGCCTTGGCGTAGAACTTGATAGTATATTTACCTGCCTTCAGACTCATCTCCTTGTAGCCGAGACGCTTGTTGGCGTTGCTAGTTCCAGCTACCTGCACTGAGTACTTGCCGCTGTGGGCATCCTCGCTCTTGGTGAGGCTTGCGTTGCCGGCAGAGTTGGTGTTCCAGTTGGTTGGCTTGCTGTCTGTCCAGTTCTCGAAGCCGCCATTCTCGCCTGTTGCTACCTCGCCTGGGTTTGGATCTGGTTTCGGAGTTACGGTGCCGCCGCCCTCACCGCTGGTCTTACCGTTCACGGAGATGAGCTTTCCACCCTGGTTGGTCTCTGGGGTGTTGCCCATGTAGTTGATGAGCTTAGCGCAAACCACGATCTCATCGCCTTCCTTCAGGGTCATATCGCCCTCCTTCCACTTCTCGCCACCGAAGTAGTAGATGCGGAAGATGTAGAACTGGGTGCTGTTGGCATCATCGGCAATATAGAATGATCCGTTGCCGTAGGTTGCAGAGAACTGATCCTTGATGCTCTGTACCTTACCCTTGATGTAGAACTCCTTGTCTGAAACCACGCCCGATGCCAGGGCTGCGGTGTACTTCTGCGCTGCCACGCTGTTGAATGGGTTGGCTTCTGAACCATCGCCCTTTGCCGTGCCTGTGATGTCGCCACTGCCTGAGCCATCGGCTGTCTTGCCGTTCAGGGAAACCAGATAGGTTTTGTTGGCTACGGTCTCTGGGGTGTTGCCCATGTAGTTCATCACCTTGGCGCAAACAACCACCTCGTCGCCTTCCTTGAGTTCAGGGTCGCTGGCGGTCCACTTCTTGTTGCCCAGATAGAGTGAGCGGAAGATGTAGAACTTCTCGCTGCTCTCGTCATCGGCGATGTAGAACGAACCGTTGCCGAAGCTGGTAGAGAACTGCTCCTTGATGCTCACTACCTTGCCCTTGATATAGACCTCCTTGTCAGACTCCACGCCTGCCTCCAGGGTCTTGCAATAGTTGATAGCTGCAATGCTGTTGAATGGGTCGGCAGCAGTACCTGTACCCTTTGGCTCGCCCTCTGTGGTGCCACCGGCATCAGGCTTGGTAGGCTGTGTGTAAGGTTCTGGCACATCCTCGCAGCTGCTGAATGTGAAGGCAGCCATAGCCGCCATCAAAACTGAAAATATATACTTTTTCATATTATTGTCTTTTTAAATGTTGTTACTATTTTGATAATCAGTAATTACTTGATAGAGATGAGATTGCCACCCTTAATCTCCTTGGTGCCGTTATAATCAAGCAGGGTGCCTGATACAACCACCTTCTTGCCTGGTACAAGGATACCCTTGGTTTCCTCTGTCCATTTTGCACCATCGATGTTGAAGCAACGGAACACCTCGAGGGTTTTGCCTTCTGTATCCTTACCGTCGTCAGAGATAACGAATGTACCATTACCATACTGGCCTGTATCTACATTTTTCACCTTTACGATGATACCGGTAGCATAAACCTTAGCATCGCCTGCTGTACCGGCATTGATCTTCTCCAGTGCCTGAGCCACAGTGTAAGGCTTCTCCAATGTACCTCCTGTTTCTGATGCCTTCAGGTCATCCGTGTTGCGAAGCACAATCTGCCAGGTGTTATTGTAACGGGTGAAGATACCGGTGATATCGAATACGCCCTGTGGAACCACCTCGTTGGCAAACTTAGAATAACCCGAGTTGCGCACTACCAGGTTGCTGCTGCTGATCTTCTTGCCCGTTTCGGCATCAATCAGTTCCAGACTCGTATTGGTATCATCTGGCGCCCATACGTTTGTACCGTTGGCAGAGGCAAACTTCACCTTCTTCAGGGTCATCAGCTTGCCCACGTTAGCATTCATATAGGCTGGATCAGTAAGTTTTGTCAGGTCAAACTCCTCTGGCACTACCGTGCTTGCATCAGCCTCGCCAGGGTTCAGAATCTTGAAGTGCTCGTTCCAGATGGCACGCTCTATCTTGCCCATACCCAGACTTCCATCTGAGAGCTTGGTATTCACACCGCCAATCTGAGGCAACTTCTTGTAACTTCCGATATAGAGACCCTTCAGGTTTACGAGAATCTCCTGACCAACAGGAAGATAACCCGACAGGCCACTTCCGTTGATGGCAATGATGATAGCGCCGGATGCATCCTGTACGCTCACCTGGTTGTAGATATTGCCACTGACATCATTGCCCGTCACTACCGCCTTGATCATCATGTCCTTCTCAATCAGCTTGTAGCCATTGTCACTGTTGATAATCGTAGCAAACTGGGTCTTCAAATCTGCTATGCTGATCACATTCTTCTCCCTCAGGCTGTTGTTGCCCCATGGAGATGCAGGCACCTTCTCGGTCAGGTCTGGGTCAGCATAACCGTCGCCCATACACGACCCCAGAGTCAGTGCCAGGAATGCCAATGCTATGAATTTTATCTTTTTCATTGTTCTTTCTTTTTATTGTTATAGAGAAACGGGATTGCTCCCTGTTCTTTATGTTAAAGAGAAACTGCTCTTTAGAATCTGTAAGATACCTGGAACATGCCGTTGGTACCCCAGGTGTAATACTTCTTAGGATTCTTAGAGAACTGGTAGAGGCGTGGATTCTTCACGTTGCCGTTAGCATCCAGTGTATAGCTTGAACGTGAGTTCTGCTCATATCCGCCTGTTACGATGGTCTGGTTGTTCAGCAGGTTGGTAATCATGAGGTTGAAGTTGAGAGAACCCTTCTTCAGTCTCACGCTCTTGCCTATGCTCAGGTCAACCATCCATCCTCCGTGACCCTTCTCCTGGGCTACAGCATCCTCAGTCCAGCTCATACCGTCGAGTGTAGTAGGAGCAAAGATTTCTGGGTATGCCTTGTAGGCAGCCTGGCGGTTGGTCAGCACCTTCTCATATCTGTAGCTTGGAGAATAAGAGAGGTAGATGCGGTCGTAGTAGTTGGCATTGAGGTTGACGAACCATCCGTTTACGTGGGCATCGAGACCGATGCTTCCCACTGTGAGCGGTGTGCCACTCTCGCGCATATTCATCACGTAAGCCTTGTCCTGGTAAACCTCAGCACTCTTTGAGAGCATGTATACGGCGTTTACATTGTTGATGTTCTTCGCCTCGCTCATAGCGCCCAGAGTCTTCAGGTCGAGCCATGAAGTGAGCTTGAACTTAGCGCCCACCTCTACACCATAGTATTCCTTCTTCAGTCCGGTCATGCTCACGTAGGTGAATGAATTCTCATCATCGTTGTAGAAGTTCTGCCATTCCGTAACGTTCTCCAGTCGGCTGTAGTAACCGCTCACGTTGGCACTCAGCCATGCGTTGCGATACAGGTAGCTGAATTCTGAGCTGAAGATGCGCTCGTTCTTGAGGTTCGTCACGAAGTCGTTGCTGATTTCAGGCGAGATGAAGGCTGTGTTTGCCATCGGCGCACGCAGCTCGTATCCGGCTCCGATGCTGAAGGCATGGCCTCTGCCCATATCCACGTTCAGGCTTCCCTTTACGCCACCGTCCAGGAAGTTGGCTGTGCCGCTCTTGCCCTGACTGTTGTCCGGTGCCATACCGTTGCGCATGTAGCCGCGGCGGTTCATGCCGGTATATCCGATACGTCCGCTCAGCATCGCCTTCATGTTGTAGAATTCGGCTGTATAGGTGCTCCATGCGTTTGCCTTGTTCACGTCGATGCGATAGTCGTAACCGAACTTGTCGCCCTCGTAAACCAGCTTGCCTGTATTGTTAGGACCGGCTGTGTTCAGGTCGTACTGCACACGTGGGTCGGTCTTAGGATAATCGCCCAGGGCATAGGTGTTGATGTTGTGGAAGATGGCACCGCCCAGCATGTCTTCCAGTGTCTGATAGTGCTGGTTGGTACTCTTTCCGAGCATGATACCCGTAGCCAGGTTCGATTTCTTGGTCAGCTTGGTGTTCAGAACTGACGAGAGGCTTAGGGTCAGGTTATCGTTGTGCTTAGCCTGAACATAGTAGAGCAGATCCTGTCCGTTCTTGGCTGCCTGCTGGTTGGCATAGTACAGGCGGTCCCAGTTAATCTGTCGGTTCTGCTTGCTTGCCTGCCAGTAGTTTACGGCGTTGTTCCAGTTTTCCCAGGTATACATGTTGTTGCCGTTCTTGTAGTCGCCCCATACATAGTAGTTGGCAGATGGCATGTTCTTCCAGTAGTCTGGCTGCGGATTCTCTGCGTTGTTGTAGTTGAGCTTGGTGCTCTTGTACATAGAGTATTTTCCGAATACCGATGTGGTGAGCTTCATCTGGTCGTTGATTTCCCAGTCCCATGTAGCGATAGCCGAAGGGGCAAAGTCGTTCACTACGCGTGAGTTTCTCTTGTGTCCGTTCTGGTATCCCCAGTATGGGTTATACTGGTAGTCGTTTGCCAGCCAGTAAGCCTCGTCGGTAGATGCTCCCTGGGTGCTTCTTTCTGTCGGGTTACCCCATGTGGAGAAGCTCAGCGAGTGGCCGTTCATCCACTTCTTCTGCACACCGAAGAAATAGGAGAGGGCGTTGTAGAAGGTTCCCTCTACGTATCCCCGGTTAGCCCAGCGGTAGGTGAGACCGGCTGTAATGGCCCATCCCTTCTCGTTGAATCCGCTGGAGTAGGAGTAGAGTCCGCGCAGGGTATAGTTGCGGTTGGCAACACCTACGCTGGCATACTGTCCTTCCTGCATGCTTCCGGCACGGAAATCATAGTTGTTGGAGCCTGCCATGCCGGTCATCGAATAGCCGTTGGCTTCGAAAGGCAGGGCGAAGTCTACGTTTCTGGAGAATCGGTTCAAACCGCCGATGTTGGAGAAACGGAACTGTCCGGTCTCCATATCGTTCATGGAAGCACCGTTGATATAGACATCGTTGTACTTCTGGTTGAAGGCACGGTAGCGGAAACGTGCTGGCGAGAACAGATAACCTGCCTGGCTCGCGTATACGTTGCTGGTAGAATTGAGGATGGTGACATTGGATGACATGTCATCGTCCTCGCCCAACTGTGCCTCGGAGAAGGTGAAAGCATTCTCGTCGAGTCCCTGTGCTACGTTCTGGTCAGTCTTTTCGTTCTGAGCCATAGCCAATGAACACGAGAAGAGCGCTAACATTGCTAAGTTTACTTTCTTCTGCATAGTTTATATGTATTAAGTATTAATAAACCGGCAACAGCAGTCTCTTTGAGCAGTGATGATATATGTCCCGCTAGGGCTTGTTTAGGCGAAAGGGGACTTACCGTGGTCCCTGGTCTTGTGTCTTCTGTTCCGATTCAATGTGTTTAATGCTGCAAAGTAACAAAAAGTTTTTTGAAAAATGAATTTATTTATGTTAAAAATGCATGAAATCTGAAAAAATATTCGTTTTTATGGAGATATTTCCGGTTTTTTTAGGTATCTTTGCTGCCTGTTACCTCACCGCGTTAAGGTGAACATATATATTATAAGGTATACATTAATAATTAATATTAGTATGAGAAAACATTTGCTCTTGCTGGCTGCCCTCCTCATGATTGGGCTGGGCGCTACGGCACAGAAAAAGAAGTCGCAGACTTCCGGTAATAGGCAGTATCAGGTGTATGCTGTGGGTTTCTATAACCAGGAGAACCTCTTCGATACCTGCCATGATGCCGGTAAGGATGATTACGAGTATCTCCCTGCTAAGGGATGGAATGGTATGAAATATACCAATAAGCTCAAGAATATGTCGCGTGCACTTGCCGACATGGGTACCGATGTGCTGCCTAACGTGGGCTGTGCCTTCATCGGTCTGTCTGAGGTTGAGAATGCCAACGTGCTGAAAGATCTCACCGCGCAGCCGCCTCTCAAGGCAAGAAACATGCAGTTCTGCCATATCGAGGGTCCCGATAAGCGAGGCATCGATTGTGCGCTGCTCTATAATCCGGCACTCTTCACGGTGAAGAATACCCGATTGGTGCCTTACGTACAGGAACTCGCCAAGGATTCTGCCTACAAGACCCGTGGTTTCCTCACCGTACGTGGTGAGCTGGCGGGCGAGGATGTGGCGGTTATCGTATGCCACTGGCCAAGCCGTTTCTCCGGTTCGTTCTATCGCGAGAGTGGAGCGCGCCAGACTAAGGTGGTAAAAGACAGTCTGCTCCGTCTGAACCCGGCGATGAAAGTGTTCGTGATGGGTGATATGAACGATGATCCTACCAACGCCAGCATGCACAAGGTGCTGAAGGCGAAAGCTGAAATCAGCGAGGTGGGTGCCGATGATATGTACAACCCATGGTACAACATCCTGGCTAAGGAAGGCAAGGGAACCCTGTTCTACAGCGGTTCATGGAATCTCTTCGACCAGATAGTCATCACGCCTAATCTCCTGAACAAGGATAGTAAGCACAAGGACTACAGCTCTTTGAAATTCTGGAAGAACCATATCTTCCGTCGCGATTACCTCATCCAGCAGGAGGGCCAGTACAAGGGTGCTCCTCTGCGTACCAAGGCGGGTGGCAGATGGCTCAACGGCTACAGCGATCACCTGCCGGTAGTGATGTACCTGGTGAAGGAAAAGAAGTAAAGTAAGTGAAGAACGAAGAGTGAAGAATTCAACAGCTTTGCTAATCATAAAGTTCAAAGCTCAAAGTTCAAAGTTCAATGGTTGAGAATCATCCTTTTGAGCCGTGGCTGCCCGAGAATGCGCGGCTGCTGATGCTCGGCACGTTTCCGCCTGCAGAAAAGCGGTGGTGCATGCCCTGGTATTATCCCAACTTCCAGAATGATATGTGGAGGATATTTGGGATTATCTACTTCCAGGATAAGCTACATTTCGTGGATGTAGAGAAGAAGACCTACCGCCTCGATGCCATCAGAGAGTTCCTCAGGCAGAAGGGCGTCGCCATCTATGATACTGCACAGCAGGTGATACGCACTAAGAATACGGCATCCGACAAGGATCTGCAGATAGTGCAGCCTGCCGATCTCGACGGCATGCTCCGTAAGCTGCCCCATTGCAGGGCGGTGCTCACAGCCGGTCAGCTTGCCACAAAGGTATTCTCAGAACACTTCGGCATCAGGGAGAAGCCTGAGATGGGAGGTTACGCAGAATTCCAGTTCGAGGGTCGCAGGCTCCGTCTGTACCGCATGCCCTCCAGTTCCCGTGCCTATCCCATGGCAGTGGAGAAGAAGGCTGAATTCTACCGCAAGATGTTTGACGAAATCTTATAGACTGAACTTTCGCATGTGGGGAAGTTAAAGGAAGTTAGGGAAGTTAGGGAGAAGTTAAGGGACAAATGTCCTACGTTTTACGCTAGATGACTATTGTCTCTTCACTTCCCGAACGACCGTAGGGAGTGATAACTTCTTTAACTTCAATAAATTCCCACACTTGAGAAACTTGAATTATAGAAAGAAGAAAGAATATGAAAGATAAAGTGACCGTTATTGGCATTGCGGGAGGCACAGGCTCCGGCAAGACCACTGTGGTGAAGAAACTCGTAGAAGTGCTGCCGCCTCATTATGTGGCTGTGGTGCCCCTCGATTCATATTATAACGATACCTCGCAGATGACCGAGGAAGAACGTCATCAGATCAATTTCGACCACCCGTCGGCATTCGATTGGAAGCTTTTGCACCAGCAGCTCGCTGATCTGCGCGCTGGCAAGGCGATAGAGCAACCCACCTATAGTTATATCAAATGCAACCGTGAACCGGAAACGGTTCACGTTGACCCCAAACCGGTTGTGATCATCGAAGGCATCATGACGCTGGTGGACAAGAAGTTGAGAGACCTGATGGACCTGAAGGTGTTTGTGGATACCGATGCTGATGAGCGTCTGATACGCAACATCCAGCGTGATACCATCGACAGGGGTCGCACCGTATCGATGGTGGTAGACCGATACCTGAAGGTCCTGAAGCCGATGCACGAGCAGTTTATCGAACCCACCAAGCGCTATGCTGACATCATCATTCCGCAGGGTGGCGAAAACCTCAAGGGCATCGGTATCCTCTGCAAGTATGTAGAGGGATTGATAGAGAAATAAGAAATTATAGCACTGCGTTTTTTGTGTGCATATTTGTATTTAGATTAATAAATAATAGGGCGGGCATCTTCGTGAGAAGAGGTCCGCCCGTTTTTTTGTTTTATCCCGGTCGGGCTATTCAAGTAGTTCAGTCAGCTAACTCAAGTAGTTCAGTTAGCGAGTTCAGACGTCTCAGTTAGCTGATGCAGACGTCTCAATAAGCCTACGGATACGTCTGCGCTAGCCGACGCAGTAATATCTGTAACCCGACGCAGTAGTATCCGTGAGCCAACGCAGTAATATCCGTGAGCCAACGCAGTAATATCCGTGAGCCAGCACAGCCGTATCCGTGAACCAACGCAGCCACATCGTGAATAATTTTATCGAAATGAAACACTTTGTTCCATGCCATGAAACGGTTTGTTTCAAGCGGAGAAACACTTTGTTTCATCTCGTGAAACAAATCGCTACGTGTCATGCCCGTTTTCGCCATATGTGGGCAAAATTGCTTTACTCGTAAATGAATCTCCGGCTTCTTCTGCATACTGGGCATAGTCAGGTTGCCATAACCTTATTCAGCAAAAACTTCTTGCTTTTTGCAAGAAGAAAAGCTGAAAAACGTGATAGATGAAGGCTATTAGTGAGGGATAGCGTGATGGATTTTGTAAACATTTCGTCTATCTATCACGCTTTTTAAAATAGATAAACTCCTTATTATCAAATGATTAAAGCTTTGAAAAGAGAAATCGTGAGGGATGTGATGGATAAAAAGACAAAACTTTTTCATGTAGTTCTATTTCTCTTTTCTAATCATGGGACATTAAAAGATTATTTTTATCAAGAATTTAAGAATTAT
>ERZ1026890.325-NODE-325-length-33812-cov-96.193204_pt1 | contig 33812 bp, 28 predicted proteins | sample MGYA00380175_ERZ1026890 | MGnify/ENA primary metagenome ERZ1026890 (study PRJEB33269, sample SAMEA4719811) | human gut metagenome | biome: human-associated habitat; feature: organic feature; material: feces | place: Cameroon | collected 2013-10 ...
TGAAAATAGGAGGCAAATGCCTTTTGTGATTAGCATTTACCTCCTACCCGATTTTCCTTGCTATTCCCTTTCTCCCTTCTTTCCCCCTCCTTTCTCCCTTCTTTTTTCATTCTCTTATTTTTGTTGTCGCACACATTTCTGCGGCATTAAATTGTGTGCGTTGACACGAAATAGTTTACAATATTTAACTCAATAAGTTTGGCATTTCTCTCTTTTTTTCTTAAATTTGCACTTGTGATATGATATAAATCACATTATATGTAAAGGAAACATATCCTGCATATCATTTAGTATAATTGTGAAAGATGAACCAGCTGAATGGTTGGTATTTGTTTTAACCAATGTCTTTGCTATTCCCCTTGCAGGGAAGCATGTGATATTCTTCATTGGTATATTAACAATTAGTAAATGATATAAATTATGAAAAAGGTTTTAATGATGGCGATAGCCACAATGATGATGGCTGTTGGAATGACAAGTTGCAGTGCATCTGGAGATGATTTTAGTGATAATTTAGCTGCTTCATCAGCTTCTTCTTCTGAGTTCTCTTTGCTCAGCTACAGCAAGTTGGTTGGAACTCCTATCAGCGGAGATGATTCGCAGAGCGCAGAGATGACAGAGAAGTTGGTTTGCAAGGTTCTTGCAGGTGGAGAGCTGAAGTTGACTCACAAGAATGTGATTTTCGATGAGAACACTGACATCAAGTTTTCAACAGAGTTGGTTGGCAATAAGTTGATCGTTTCTGAGACAGGCAACTATGGTAAGTCTGGCAAGTATGGTTACTATACACTTGTTGCTACAGTTGGAAAAATAAAGGATGGTGACTATGTGGTTGTAGTGAAGAGAAACAATCACGTCCGCGAAGAATTCAAAATGACTTACGATTCTTCAAAGGCAAAGTAAATGATAATTGGTAATTGATGTAAATGGTAATAGTTGCGATTGATCGATAAATAATAATAGATGGTTTACAGCGTCCAACGACACAGTCTAGTTTAAATTTTAAAAATGATTTCGCCTGATTTAAAGTCAGGCTTGATGCTTGATCTAATGCTTGGAGGAAACATACGCTATCAGTTCTTGGGCAGTACAGTCCTTTAGAACCACCAGATTCCCTTTATCCAGCAGGAATATCGTAGGCATGGCCCTGAGGCTGTAGATGTGGCTGATATGGTTGTCTGCGATGATTTTCAGCACCTTGATGTCGGCAGGGATGGTTTGCTGCTTGAGCCATGCAGACACCTTGTGACAGTTTTCGCAGTCGGGGTCGTAGAAGTAGAGGATTACCTTCTGGTCTCTGTAATCGCTCAACTGATGGGACATTCCGTTTTCGTCTTTGAAGTTGAAGTTGATGGCGATATCGCCAGGCAAGTTCTTGTTGGTAGTCTTGATTTTGAAGGCAAGACGTTCCTTTTCCGCCTCGTCGAAACAAGGTGAATTCTTCATTTCTTCCAGGAAGTACAGGTAGACTCTGTCGTTGCGCAGGGGCGACTGCGGATTCTCGAAATAATGCTCTATCAGACTCTCGAATCTTTCTTTGGCGGCAGTATTCTTGAAAGCCCTTTGGGTGAAGCCGGCGATGCCCTTTTGGGCGATGGCAGGACTGAATCTGCCCAGGATGTCGATGAAGTTAACGAAGCCCTGCTCTGTCACCTCCTCGCTTTTCAGCATTAGGGTATCGGCAAAGTTGTAGTTGTCCCAGTAGTGCTCGCTCAGATAGCCGGCACGCTGCTCCACGCTGCGGAGTGTATCGGGAAGGGCAGGATAGGGAAACGACTGCTGAGGCTGGCTGGGTGCCTGAGCCTTTGTCTGCGCCTGTGCCTGTATGAGCATACAAGCCAGCAATATGAATAGAGAGAAGAGTCTTGCTTTCATTTCTGATTACTGATTACTTTTTATTTTTTGATAAATTGCCAGGCTGCATCTTACGCCAGCTTACTATCGGGTGCAAAATTACAAATAATATTCGGGATGGCAAAGCGATTGGCATAAAAAAAGTCGCGGAACCATAGAAGGCGAGATCACCTCGGCAACTACAGCTCCAACGACCAGTCTAGTTATAATAAGTCTCCGCATGATATTTGTAATAGTAAATGATAATAATTCTTTCTATTTCTTATTAATGATATTATACGAGAACTTTTCAATCTAATTTATTTGTATGTAAAAGTATAATTCTGTGCATTGCCTTGGTTGGCATTGTCCATCTTCACGTAATAGCTGCCGCTTGTTCCGGCATTCGCCTGACGGACATTCTTCAGCTTCACGGTGTATGTTGTGCCGGCTTTATTAGCCTTGAATACATACCAGCAGTCCCAGGTCTTGTTAATCTCACTTGTAGAGCTGTACTCTATGTCACAGTCCTCTGGAACTACATCGCCCGATGCAAACTTCACGGTTACTGGCAGCAGCTCCTTCGGGTAGTTGGCGGGAACGGTAAACTTAAAGCTGTTTTCGTTTGCCTTTACCTGATAGTCTACCTTGCTGACGCTGTAGAGATGGATGTTTCTGTTCATTCCATGCTTCTTGTCGATGAGGTAGATGATACCCTGTCGCCAGATTTCATCTACCGTACCCAGCTTGTAGGTGATGGTACCCGTACCATTTTTTGAAGCTACATTGTAGGTATAGGCGGTAACCTGTGGAGCATCCACTGTTCCGAATGACAGGTTCTCAGTCCATAAAGCCTTGAAATCCGTAGGCTGCTTGTTGGCTGCATCATCGCCCTTATAGGTGAATTGGATGGTTTGTTCAGAACCGGAAGCTGCATTGGTGGTCTGATAAGTACCCTCGTTGATGGCGAGTTCATAATTACCATCCTTCACTCCCGGAATGTATTGTTCCACTCTAATCCAAGGATTATTGACAGGTGCGCTTTTCAGCGCTTCCTCCAAACTTCCCTTACCATAGCTTTCGTCCAGTTTGTCGATGATGATTTTATATTCGTAATTTCGCTTGATGGCATAAGGAACATTGTCCTGATTCTGCAAGTATATCAGGTAACATCTTTCGTTGTATTTCAGCAATACCTTTGCCGGTTCAGTAGGCAGGTTTCTTTCTTCGAAAGCTGCGGTAGGATTATACATCTGTCCTCTATCACCTTTCAACCTTTTGTTACTGATGGCAGGAGTTACATAATCCACGGTCCATTCCCAGTCCTTTCCACCTGTTGTCTTATTGAAGAGGAGGTTATTACGGTCGAAGGGAGCGAGGGTTCCGTATGCCATACCATTCACCACAGTCATCGTCAAGTCCTCGTCTTTGAGGTTTGAATTGGCTGCTTTGGCTTGATCACTCCATCTTGCCGAAATCTTGGCTCTGTCTCTGATAAGATGGATGATGTAATCCTGCTTGGTAGTATCCTGGCGGAGATATTCCTTGAGCTTCTCTGGCGAATCTTCCTTGATGTAGCCCCAGTATCGGGTCAGCGCAGCCTGATCCTCACCATACTCTGTCTCGAAGGTGGTCATCAGTATATTCTCGTGCATACCCACCCATTTTGACTGGTTATCCCAGTCGATGGTCTTGTACTGGCTTTCTGTATTTGCCACCAGATGGATGCGAGCCGTCTTGTTGGGAATCTGGGCAGAGAAATTTCGAGGGGTGGTTTGTCCATTATCGTCGATATCTTTGTCGCCGTTTTGTATGATGTTGCCGTTTGCGTCTCTTCTGAAACCTTTGATTTCACCGAATTCCCCGACTTTTCCAAAACCCACGAACTGCCCTTCCTCATCGAAGCAGAACAGCTTGACGCAGTTTTTCCCGATGCCTTCATTCGTAAACAGGGTGCTTCGGGTAACCTGCTGTTCGAAGCTGGGGATGGATACGTTGAAGCTTGCCGTATAGTAACCTTCTTCTGCTTCGTTTGCTTCGGTAGGAGAAGTGATATTGTCGGGTATATTGTCGGAACAGCCTGTCAACATTGCTGTTAACAGAACCGTCATGATTCCGATATATAATTTATATTTTTTCATCTTGCTTACCTTCTGTTATTCTATACCTTGGTTCTCAATTTTCTCAATTTCCTCTAGGGTGAGGTCGTGAACGCAGCGAACGTATGTGCTGTTTCCCTCCTGTGCGCCATTAAAGGCTGCCTTCTTGCCATCCAGGGTCCAATAGCATGCGTTGCTGAGAATCTGTCTGTCTACCACTTTGTCCTGGCTTGCCAGCTGGTTGATCAGCTTAACCTCGTCTGTTGTAGGCAGTCGCCATCCATTCATGGTCAGCGTTTCGCCTTTCAGCGTTGTTGCCGTCTCGCTGTAACTTTGGCAGTATGTTCTTGCAGCCTCGTTGCTTTCTGCCGTTTCGTTGCCATGTCCAGCAGATGCCATGATCAAGGCAGGGGAAACCGTCTTGTCTGTAGACTTGTTTTTGCTATCGAGTTGAGGCTTGGCTATCGTGTAATCGCTGATGCCCTGGTTGGTGGTAAACTGCAGCGTGTAAAGTCTGTTTTGCGTGTTCTGCTTGTCAGAAGCCTCTGCATTTGCCACATTGAGCGAATAGATGGCAGGGTACTTCCTGACATTCACTTTCTGAGATTTGGATCCGTCGTTAGTCTTTACGAGAAAGTTGATGTAGGCTATGGTATATTCCGGTTTGTTACCATGGACATCTATCTTTCCTCGGTTAGTGTCACCAACGTTTGTGTCAGACTGGCTGTTGATCTGACTAGCCAGGTTGATATCCTCTATTTTATTACCTTTCTTATCAAAGTAATATACTTTCTTTTCTGGTTGCTGAACGATAGGGCAGGATGCAAACCAGTCGATGCACCAGTTTTCTGTTCCCCAATTCATCGGATCCTTGAGGTCCAGCTGGGTAGGATATACCATCAGGAAGCTGGCTTTATCTCCCTTCACAAAAGTATCTTCACCCTGGGTCCATTTGGCAATCGCCCATTTCAGATAATCAGTATCTCCGTCGTAATCGATATCCGTATTGGTATCCAGATACTTGATGACGGCATTGACGGTATAGATATAGTTGCGGTCTAACTTCTTGTCACCCTGAGGGTCACGAACCGGTATCTTCAATTCCTTCAGGATATCAGTTTTAGAACCGTCCTTATATTTAAAGTTGACCTTTGCTACAATCTGTGGCATTGTTTTCTGAGTTTCCCATTGGGTGGAATAACTGTAGGTGGTTACCGTGAAGACATTATTTCCCTTCTCATCTTTTGCAGATGCTGCCGTGCTCCAGGTATTGTTGTCTGATATGATAGATGGAGTTGCGGTTTGATCAGCAAAGATGGTAGTATTGGTATTGTAGTTGATGAGTTTCCACTGAACGTCAGAAATATGGTAATCCTTCACCGTAGAAGAGATGTTGAGCTTGATCTTGGCTGCAGCTCTTACCAGTTTTACCGGGATATTCTGTTCTGCCTCTTCTGTAATCTTGTATGAACCATGACTGCTCATCAGTAACAGCTTCTTGCTGTTGTCTGTAGAGTAAGGCTTCCAGATATCCGCGTCCTGCTGGGTAGCATTCTGAAGTTCATTCAGGCTTTTGCCTTGCAGGCTCTGCTTGGTGTTGGCTGCTGCATAGAATGCATAACTTTGACCTGGCTGGAGGTCCTGGCTCTCCTTCCAGTTGCCGGAAGCCAGTACCTCTGCCTGGTTTTCTGCCGGACTTGTAAACTGGCGGTCGATTCTACAATCACCATTTGTCGGTTCGAACATTTTAAAGTCAAGAGAAGACAGAGTTTTTTCATGAAGATTCACTTCTTCCTTCACTCTTGTGGTCTGCAGGTCGTTGACCATGGGAGTGAGGCTCAGCTGTTGTGCAGCCGAACCGTTTCCCAGTTCGTCTTCAGCCGAGCATCCTGCCATGAGCCATCCTGCCGTAAGAGCCAAGATGCATTTTGCGAATCTTATGTCTTTATATAACTTCTTCATGATGAATATTGTTTTCTGTTGTCTTTATAATACTTGTTCAAAGTGAATATCCTTACCGGCGAATTTTCCCTCTTTACATCCTTTATATTTGAAACCTGGATTCAGGACAAACTTATCGTTTGGATATTTGGTCAGGAACACCTGCGCCTTTACATTGTGTGGCTTAGCCAGATCCAGTCTGTTTTTCGGAACCACATAGAAGTAAAGTGTTTTCTTCTCACCATTTTGGTTGATGATGAAATCCTCTATCTTGTAGGTTTTTCCTACCGGATTCTTGCCATCATTATTCTGTGTGATTTCGGGATTGTAGTAAGGCGTATCTTCCGGATAGTTGCCATACTCATTACAGATTACGAATCCGAACATCGGATTGTCTGTCTGAAGAATCCATGGCTTGCCTTTGGTGTCGATATCCTGGAGCGTAATCATCGGTCCGCGTTTTGGGAAACCATAATATACCTTGTAGCCCCAGTCTGTCTTTCCGCTGTCAGGGATTTCAACATTCGTAGAGGCATCGATGAAATCGAATGTTCCTCCATCCTGCCATTCCTGAATGGTAGGAGTAACGGTGAGCATGCCCATCTGTTCGTTGAGGAAGTAACCGTAAACTACCAGCTCGCGGTTGCGGATGGCTTTACCGTCTGTTGGGATACTGAAGTCAACGCTTTTTTCTTCCGTGCCTAAAGAATAATGAATCTTTCCTTTGATTGCCTTGGTGGTTTCACGGAGATAGCACAGGTTGTGGGAAGCAATTCCTGCTTTCTTAAAGGCATCCAGATAATCCTGTGCAGTTTGAGTTTCGGTCTTCTTGAACTTCTCTGGATCTTCTACTTCCTTGATGTTATCAGTCTCAACACCATTCAGTTTCAAAACAGTTGATACATAGCCGTTACTGTTTACATTGTATTTGTTGCTGGTAACAACCTGGTTGTCATCATTTTCTTTGTATTCAGTCTCATCAGGGAAGATGTAGCTGGCGGTAGGAATGGTGTTTCCTTCCACCTCGATACTGGTAACCTTTACATTTTCTATGCCCGTTTTTCGGGCAAAGTAGAAGTGGAGCTTGGAAACAGCGCGAACCAGAGGAATCTTGATGCCTTTGGTCTTTGCCTCTGCTTCGGTTGTTCCAACATGATTCTCTACAGAAATGTTGGTGATGGCACGAGAGATAGGGAGACCTGTTTCAGGAACTTCTGTGTTCTGTGGATTGCCATTTTTCAGAATGCCAAAAGTAGAGTCAAAGCAGATATTTTGCAACTCCTTGCGGGTGATGCTGCTGAAATCCTTACCGTTCAACTTGCTTTCTATATTGGTACTTTCGGAATTCGCGAGGATGTAGAGGTCGATATTTTCCACCTCTTTACCTGCTATCTTTCTTAAGAAACGTAGCTGCAGATTGTAGCTGCTATTAATATCTTTCAATGCTTCTTCCTTATATGCGATAGGATTGGCATCTTCGTTTGTGCCAGATTGAAACACCCACACCTTGATGCTGTGAATGTCGCTCTCTGAGTTGGGGTCAGCTTTGCTCTCATTTTTTGCGAGCACACCTTCCGTACGGCTTTCTCCAGCTCGGGTGCTGTTAGCCGAATTGCTAGAGAAGCTGAGGCTGATATATGCGTCATGATTCTCAGCGGTCTCTGTATCTTGGTTCTCTGAACAAGATGCCATGGCGCCTACCATGAGCAAGGCAGCTAGTGCCGTAAGTGTCTGGCGCATCATCTTGGTCAAAGTAGTTTTATAGCTAGTCATCTTTTTCTTTCTTTTACTTATACTTATACTTGTTGTTGCTTTGGTGGAGTAGTATGGGTAGTACTACTTCTTTTCCGAACCTCCCAGGTCTGCGTCCTGCAGGTTCATCACCCAGCCGTTCACCTTTATCTTGGCGTTGAGGCTGTAGTGGTCGCTGGTGTTGTCGCTTGGCACGTAGAAGGTGAGCACATAGTGGTCTTGGCGGTCGAGGTATTCCTGCGAATCCCAATCCTTTTCGGCACGTTCGCCGCAGAGGGCGAGGAACCATGGCAGGGAGTGGTCGAAGATGACCTTGTTGTTGCGCTTGTCGGTGATGACGATGCGCTTGTCGTCATATTCGCTTCCGCTGCGGGTGGAAACCTGGTCGTCGTTGCGCTCGAACATTCGGGATGATGACAGGTCGTAAACCAGTGCCTTGTCTATCTTTTCGCCTTCCACCTCGGTTTCTCCGCTCTTGTTGGTCACCATCTTCTCGCTGAAGGGTACGTAGGTGATGGCTTTGTTCATCACCTTGTCGCCCTTATAGTCGAGCAGGGCAGCAGAGCCCTTGATTCTTACGTCGAAGTTGTCGGGGGTGAAACCAGGCTGGTCGTTTTCGTATGGCAGCATCACGATGCGATAGGTTTTGGTGCATTTCATCAGACTCAATTCTGATGCCACGTCCTTGCCTTCGTAGTTGAGGGATGTCTGTGCGGTATAGAGTGCAGAGAACTTTCTGTTGTTCTCGTAGTTCTCGCCTTCGTTCTTTCCCATCACCTCCTGCAGGTCGTCGATGGTTGATACGCCTGGGGTAAGCTGGGTGAAGGTGAATTCCATCTCGTCATCCTCGCCGTCAGCACGGGCAGAGATGTTCTGCTTGTCACGGGCCAGGCAGACGAAGGTGTACTTGCCTTCGTTGAGGTCGGTGATTTCCATCCTATGCCCGTTTTCAAACTTATCAGCCGACTCCACGTAGGTATCGAAATACTTTCCGTTCTTGTCGAACACATATACGTTGATGTTTTTTACCTCAGCCGAGAAAGCGTCTGCTTCCTTCACGTTGTAGGTATAGTCAAAACCGAGCGATATTTTGGGTGTAGGACAGCCCATCAGGTCGTCTTTCATGCAGGATGAAAGCGAGGTGAGTGCGATGGCTGAGATACAGACCGCTTTGCAACAGTTATGGGTGAAGAAATGTGCCATATTGTTATTGTTGTTAATATTATTCTTTTACTTATACCTTATTATATATAGAGTGCCAGACTTGTGATGTTGGGTGACATCTGATGGTCTTGGCATCTTCGTTTTCTGCTAGAAGTGGTGCCTGGTGAAGAATCTTTCTTCCTGTAAGCACGGTGTGAATCCCGTCATTTTGTTGACGGCATGGGGTGATGTCGTTTTTAGGTAATCTCTCGGAGGAACTGAGTCCTCCGAGAGATTGGAGTTATTTTATTTCAAGCGATATGATAATTCTTGATTCCAGGAATTCTGTGTTGTTATGAAATCGTATTGGAATCCGGAATGGGATTACTTCAAATCAACATCCTGGTTGTTGAGAACCCAAGGGTTAACAGAAACAGTAACATCAAGATAGAACAAACCTTCCTTGTCTGGTGTACCGTTAGGAACCTGTGCACCTACGTTAAAGATATTGTTAACTTTGAGACGATAGATGCTATTACGCTGGATAGCGTTAGCATAACCGATGTTATTATCCTTGATAATCTGCTTGTAGTAGGTCTTACCGCAGTTGAATACCTCGATCTGATATGTCTTACGGAATTCATCCAACTTGCTTTCAACATCCTTGTCTTTCTTGGCAGCTATCAACAAATCCTTCATTTCCTTTGCTGTCTTACCACCGAAGAGACCCGTTACATCATTGTAAGCTTTGTAGATGTCTGCGAAGCTCTTGTAGATAACGTTGTTGTAACGGTAGAATGTACCATCTTCTGGGAAGTCTGCGTCAGTCATATCCTCGAGAGTTACAGTATACTCGAAGTACATTGCTGTTGCTGCAGTAGATGAGTTGTTCTCAAATACATAATCCACATGTGCATTAGGAGCTGTTGCTTTTGTGAAGAAGTCTCCGTTCTGAAGCAAAGTTGTTGTACCGAAATCCTTTGTTGGCTGATAATATGTGATGCCTGAAGGAATGTTCAAAGTCTCGCCAGTCCAGTTCTGCATGATATAGCTCTTGTTTGCCAAGTTAGAGATAGCGTAGCCTGTCATTGTTACAGACTTAACTTTCTTTACAGCATCTTCCATAGCCTTCTTCTCTGCATCTGTAGCGTCAGACTTTGTGTATGCCTTGATTTTTGTTGCATTAGAAGTTGGCTCATCGATACGAGCTGTCAAACGCTCAATCTTGATAGCGCTTTCTACGCCATTGTGCTTAATTTTTGCAGCACTGGTAGCCTTCTTGTTGTCATCTGAAAATACAACAGTATAGAGGTTGCCATCAACAGACTTATCGTTCTGGTTGAACATGGCAAATTTGCTATTCTCAACGTATGGGTTCGCAAATTTTGTACTTGAAGAGAAGACATTCTCCCATGGCTTGTCATCTTTAGCGTTAGCCAAGAAATATACCTTATAGCTAGCACCTGCAACAACATCCTCAACAGCAATCTTAAGCTGTGTAGAACCGTCATTACCCTGTGTTGGCTTGCCTGCTGCCCATTCTGTTTCTGTAATTTCCTTTTTGAAAACAATGTTGCCTTTAGCATCTACCAAGTAAATGGTACCGCTTGTAACATCAGACTCTGCTGCAGATGCATTAGTTGTACTATCTTTTGGCAGTACAGTTCTGGTACCATCTGCCTTTGGTGTCTGTACGTTCAATGTCATGTAGAAACCATCTACCTTCTCCTGACCTGCGTTGTCACCAGCCAAATCATCATTACTGCTGCAGCTAGTGAAAGACAAAGCTGCGGCTGAAACCAAGCTCATTACGAGCAAATTCATTTTTTTCATAATCTTGTTACTTATTACTTTAGTTAAAACTATATTTATTAATACTTTCTTTACTTATTCTTTTCTTTATTTCGTTCCTTCTATTCCAGAACCTTGTTTATCTTGTCCAGGTTTTCCTGGGCCTTCTTCAAGCCACCCTTTACAGCCTTCTCGAAATATTCCTTGGCAGCCTGGTAATCCTCTTTCTGGACAGCGAGGCAACCGCGGGCGTTGTTGGCTTCTGGGGTATCGCCCACCTTCTTCAGATATTTCTCTGCACTCACCTTGTCACCACGTTCAATGGCGATGTAGGCAGCGTTGAGGTTGGCAAGCTTGTCTTCTGGGAACAGCTTTACGGCAGTCTCGAATACATTGTTGTATTCATCGCTGCCCTTAGGCAAACTGTTGGCTACCATGTACATCTCCTGAAGAGAAAGCTTCTGCGGACGGGTCTTGATAACCTTCTTTGCTTCTTCCAGGTTGAATGCCTTCACGTCATATTCTATGGTGTAGTCGGTGCGGCGCAAACCTGGCCAAACGTTCTGCAACAGGAAGCGGTGAGCTTCCGGAGCCTTTCTCTTCAAAGCCTTCTCCTTTGCATCAGGCTGCAAACTGCTGTTGATGATGCCGAGGGCGATGTCCTTTTGAGGAATATCGTTGTGGGCGATGTATTCTGCCGTTCCTTCCCAGTCCTCTGCGGTAGCTGCCACCTTGATCAGCTTCTGGTCGATAGGATAAACCGACGTGAGATAATCTTTCAGCGCCTGCGTTCTGTTGCGTGAAAGCTTGTCGTTGTTGGCATATCCACCATCAGGAGAAGCATAACCGTGCAGGGTAATCTGGGTGATGGTAACATCCGAATCGTTCTTCACCAGCTCCAGGGTTTCAATCATCTTAGCCAGTTCCTTGGCGTTGTTGCCCAGGTTTACCACGATGTCCCACTTGTTCACCCTGAAGTTGAGTCGTGCCGAACCGTTTTCCTGTCTTATCTTCACGGCTTCCGCCTTAGGCTGCTGGTAAGCGTAGAAGAGTTTCTGAGGCGTGCTGAGGATATCGCCAGCCGGAAGCAGACCTTCTGCCAGGATTACCTGGTTGCATCCGCAGGTATCGTTGCCGATAACCAGTTGCGAGTTGCTCATCCAATCCTGAAACGGAGTGGTATATATATAATGTAGGGTCTGTTTTTTCTTATTCTGTCGCTGCTCCACGATGAGCGGGTTCTTGGAGGCAGTGGCATTGTTGCGCTGATAATAGATGTATCTCTTGCGTCCCATCACCTCAACAGCTGGCAGTTTCAGGGTGTCCTCATCGTTCACAATCATGGGGGTATAGATGAGTCCACGGTTGCTGCCCAGGATGATGTCGTCGAGTTTGAAGTCCATCTTCACGTTCACGTCGTCTCCATCTCTCTTCACTTCTTTCTTCGAAATCTTCAGCTTTCCGGCTGTCTCTTTCTTCTCAGCTGTCTCTTTCTTCTCAGCTGTCTCTTTCTTCTCAGCTGTCTCTTTCTTCTCTTTTTTCTCAGCTGAGGCTATAGGCTTGCTTTCTGCTGAGGCTGTGAGCGATAACAGCAGGAGGGCAGCGCCCAGGGTACTATAGAAGTTATATTTTGTATTCATGAATTTTTTCCTTTCCAAATGAATGATCAAATGAATAATGATGTATAAATATACAATTTAAATAGGTATGTCCGTATGGGGGCGATTAGAACACATAGACGAGGTTGAGTGCTGCCTTGGTTGGTCCCACATAGTGGTGACTCTTGTCGTCTTCCAGTTTTTCGCCGCATTCCGCACATTCAAACTTGTCTGAACGGCTGTAGGTGTAGCCCAGTCCCAGTTCTGCCTCGAAGTTCCAGTGCTTGGAAAGGGTCCAGGCATATCCGTATGCCACACCCGCTCCCACGAACCATCCTTCGTAGCGATAATCTTTCAGTTTGGAAAAGTCTGTTCCTAATAACTTGAAATCAGCATTCACGTTACCGATGTTGTAGGATCCTGCAATAGCATGGAATCCCACAAAATGTCCCATCATCTTGTTGCAGAACCAGTATCTTGCTTCTGGCTGCACAAGCCAATGTTGCCATTTCCTGTTATTAGAAAATGTCCAAGGATTGTAGTTGCCTGCTACATCCAAGGTCCACTTGGGGGTGAGTGCGAACTCTACTCCCAAGTTTATGGTGCTGGTCGCATCATAAAGAAGGTTGGTTTTCACCGCAACCTTTTGGGCTGAAGCTTCGAGTGCTAAGAAGCACAGTCCGATCATCAGTGCCATTTTAATCCTTTTCATCATCTTTTTCTTATACTTTATATACTTAATACAATATCTTTTTATCTTCCGGTTTACAACTAATACATAAGAAATCTAATATCCATTCCCTTCCTGTTAATCTACTTTGTCTTTACTTTCAATTTACTTTTCAGTTAGGAATCTTACATTCTCGTATTAAAAACCTTGCAGCTGAGTTCCTGGCTCAGCGCATCATCTTTTTTCGGCTGCAAAATTATAAAGAAAAGCAATACCATGCAAGTTTTTTAGCACTGAAAAATACTGAAAAGTGCCTTTTTTAATTAAAAACAACACTGAAAACTACTTAAAGTTGTTAATTCCGGCATTTTTTCATCATCTTCTCATCACTATTTCTAATTATTTTTGTAAATTTGCAGCCGTTATCAGTTAGATGGAAATTCCAGCATTTTGCTGTTGAAAAGCCTGCTGATGATAAGAAGATATAAGCTAAAAGATAGAATTTATAAGTAAACAATGGAACCAAAACTTAACTTAATGAAGGCAATTTTAGGCTTGGAGCATTACTTTTGCCCCAAGTATTGTGGTATCGTAGACCGCAGAAGAGTGATAGGCTATCTACTTTTCTCGGTTTCCGAGGTACTTATTATTTTGTACCATTTTATCCTTATCCTCCGATTAGGAGAACCTCATGGGGTGGTGGCTGATGTGGTGAATGCCGTTTTGTTTGCCAGTCTGCAGCTGGCAATCTGGACCAAGAAACTTACTTTTACCAAGGGTCTCACCTTTTTATATATATTGGCTTTTGCCAAATTGACTGCCAACTGTATACTTTCCTCTGTGTTTGGCGCGTTGCCCGACGAGTTGAGTAGCATCAGCAATGTGTTTCTGGTGTTCCTGCTGGTGTTGATGGCGTTGACGCAACTGATGTATAAGACCGCATTGGCTCTTATAGCCGGCTTGGTTCCGATGGTTGTCTTCTATTTCATAGAGCATCCTGCTGTTACATCCTTCTTCGGGATGAAGGCATTCTTCGTGGGTTTTGTGATGATCATCTATGTGTATATCTATAATACGAACTATGTGCTGAAGGGGCTTCGTCAGCCTCAGAAGGTTACCCACGTAGAGAGAAAGGCATTGGATATGCTTGCCAAATTGAAGGAAAAGGATAATGATAATGCCGGAAATCTGATGGAAAGGCTGAATCCGGAATTGCGCCAGAACATTATCAATAATGCTTCGGAGCACCTGAAAAAGGAGGAACTGAATAATCTGATGTGGGATGAACTATGTGCGGATTTGACCAATAGTGAAATACAAATCTGCAAGCTGGTGTTGCAGGATAAGAGCTTGAAGGAAATCTGCATCCTGCTTGATAAGACCGAATCCAACATCACAAGCCAGCGCAGTCATATCCGAAAGAAACTGAATATGGATCGTAAGGATGATTTAAAGCGCACCCTGGAATTGCGATTTGCGGAAATCAGAAAGAAAAAGCCATTGATATAGTTTATAGTTAAAAGTTTATAGTTTATAGCAGGATGTTGAAAACTTGCATAATTATGCGTTTCCCAGTCTAGCTATAAACTATCAACTATCAACTATTAACTATAAACTATAAACTAAATATCAATCTTCCATTCTCAGGAATGCTTTAGGGAGATATTGTATCAGATCGCTGGCGATGAGGCTCTCTTTGCCGATTTCCTTGATGGCTAGGTCGCCTGCCAGTCCGTGCAGGTGCATGCCTATTCGGCAGGCATCTGCCTGGTTATAGCCGCGTGAAAGAAGCGAGGTGATGATACCCGTCAATACATCGCCGCTGCCGGCTGTAGCCATGCCGCTGTTGCCGGTAGAGCAGAACTCTACCTTTCCGTTAGGATGGCAAAGGGCTGAGTAATGACCCTTTAATATAATGTAGCCTTGCAGGCGCTCTGCCAGTTCGATGGCCTTGTCAAGGCGCTCCATGCAGTTGCTGCTGGTGTTGCCAGCCAGTCTGTCCAGTTCTCTTGGATGAGGAGTGAAGATGATGTCCTTAGGCAACTGCTGCATCCAGGCACGATGACTCGCCAGGATGTTGAGTGCATCAGCATCTACCACCGTAGGACAGGTGGATCTTCTCAGCTGGGCTATCAGGGCGATGGCGGTGGATTCGTTGGTGCCCAGACCTGGACCTATGCCCATGGCGCTATAGTAGTCGGTGTCCACCGGTTCGCTGAAGATGGTTTCCTCGGAATCCATCTGGAGCACCGCTTCCGGCACGCTTATCTGCATAATCTCGTAGTTGCGCTTCGGCGTATGGGTTATCACCTTTCCGGTTCCCGCTCTCAGGCACGCCTTGGTAGCCAGCACGGACGCACCGCTCATGCCGTAGCTTCCGGCAATGATGAGTGCCGTGCCCATGGTTCCCTTGTGGGCAAAGTCGCCACGGGGCTTCATCAGCAGGCGGATGTCGTTCTCTTCGAGAATACTGAATTTGCTTTCCGTCTTCTGGATGAATTCCGGTGAGAGTCGGATATCCAATACCTTCAGTCTTCCCAGGTATATCTGGTTGTCTGCCAGCATCATCGCCAGCTTCTTCTGCTGCAAGGTCAGCGTCAGGTCGGCACGGATGATGTTGGCTGCGATGTTGTAGGAGTTGTCTTCCGCCATCAGACCCGATGGCAGGTCGATGCTCACCACCTTGGCGGCACTCTGGTTGATGTATTTTACCAGGGATGCAAAACCGCCTGCCAGCGGCTTGTTCAAACCGCTGCCAAAGAGGCCGTCTACTACGAGCATGCCGGCTTCCAGCTGCGGAGGGTCGAAGTTGACGGTGACCTCAGTAAACTGCTTGGCGCGTTTGCTCTCGATGAGTCGCTTCTTGTTGCTGGCACAGTCGGCAGAGAGCTTGTTGTGGATGTTAAACAAGAAAACGTTAACCTGATAACCATCTTCTCCCAACATTCTTGCCACGGCAAGCGCATCGCCTCCGTTGTTGCCTGGTCCTGCGAAAACGACCACCGGAGTACGGTTAGACCATTCCTCCTCGATGGCACGCGTCAGCGCCTTAGCGGCACGTTCCATGAGGTTGAGCGAAGTGATAGGTTCATGCTCAATGGTGTATTTATCCAACTCATGTATCTGAGTACTAGTGAAAATCTTCATGTCTTTGTCCGATTATCTGATTATTTTCATGCAAAAGTACTAAAAAAAGTCGATGAAAGCATGAAGTTTCACGATTTTTTCGTAATTTTGCAGAAAATATTATATAATATGACTATGAGCATAGTAAAAATTAAGGATAAGACCTTCAAAACCTCCATTCCAGAGGCCGAAATACTCAAGAAGGTTCAGGTCGTAGCAGACCGTCTGAACAAGGACTATGAAGGCAAGACCCCCGTGTTCTTGGCAGTATTGAACGGCGCATTTATCTTCGCAGCCGACTTGATGCGAATGATTACCGTGCCAAGCGAGATTTCATTCGTGAAGTATGCTTCTTACGAGGGCACTTCCTCTACGGGCAGCATGAAGACCCTGATGGGTTTGAACCAGGATTTGGCAGGTCGCCACGTGGTTATCGTAGAAGACATCGTAGATTCCGGTTTCACCATGGCCCACATGATAGAAGACCTGAAGAAGATGAACCCAGCCAGCGTTGAGGTTTGTTCCCTCCTCGTGAAGCCAGGCAACCTGAAGGTTGACCTTGATATCAACTATGCTGTTATGGAAATCCCTAACGATTTCATCGTGGGATATGGATTGGATTACGACCAAGAAGGCAGAAACCTCCGCGATATCTACACCATTGTAGAAGAATAGGAGGTGAAGCATGTGGGAGAAACTGAGTGATTATTTTATAGATATTTCCAAATATCTTATAACAGCTGCGTTTATTACGACTTTTGTTGGAGATATGGGGGAAGAACTTCATTGGCTTATTTATCTGGTTAGCTTTATCTTGGCAGTGGCCCTTTTGGGGTTTGCTCTGTATTTTGATAAGAAAGGTAAAAAAGAAAAAGAAGCAAAGCGTAAAAAATATAATAAGTTTAACAATAAAAATAGGAGGATGTAAGATGAACACTTTAATATTTTTAGGCATGTTTACCGTTTTCTTTGGCATAACTATTGCTATACTTTTGTCTCCTTGGGGACAGAAATGGATGAATGAATATTAGTTTCTGACACAACATAAAACAATTTATATATATTTAAGGTAAAAATGAAGAATATTGTAATTTTCGGCGCTCCTGGTGCAGGTAAGGGCACACAGAGCGACAAGATGATCGAGAAGTATGGTCTCGGTCACATTTCAACAGGTGACGTACTTCGTAACGAAATCAAGAACGGTACTGAGCTTGGTAAGACTGCTAAGGGTTATATCGACAATGGTCAGTTGATTCCTGACGAGTTGATGATCGACATCCTCGCTAGCGTATACGACAGCTTCGGTAAGGATCACGCAGGTGTCATCTTCGATGGTTTCCCACGTACCACACCACAGGCTGAGGCTTTGAAGAAGATGCTCTCAGAGCGTGGCCACAAGATTGCTGCCATGATCGAGCTCGCTGTTCCTGAGGATGAGCTGATGGCTCGTTTGCTCAACCGCGGTAAGTTGAGCGGCCGCTCTGACGATAACGAGGAGACTATCAAGAAGCGTCTCAACGTATATCATACTCAGACTGCACCTCTCATCGACTGGTATGAGAAGGAAGGTATCCACCACCACATCGAGGGTCTCGGTACAGTGGATGAGATCTTCGCCCGCGTTTGCAATGTTATCGACAACTTGTAATCAAGATAAAAAATCTTCCCCACAACCGAGTGGGGAAGATTTATTCGTTAAATAAAAAAAGAAAAAATAAATGGCTGAATCCAATTTCGTAGATTATGTAAAGATCAACTGCCGCTCTGGTAAGGGTGGTAAAGGCTCCATGCACCTGCGCCACGTGAAGTACCAACCGAATGGTGGACCTGACGGTGGCGATGGCGGACGTGGAGGAAGCATCTATCTTCGCGGCAACCACAACTACTGGACCTTGCTGCATCTGAAGTATCAGCGCCACTTCTTCGCCGAGCATGGTGGCAATGGAGGACGTGACAAGTGTCATGGCACCGACGGTAAGGACATCTATATCGATGTGCCTTGCGGTACCGTGGTTTATAATGCCGAAACCGGAAAGTTCGTTTGCGATGTGGCTTACGACGGACAGGAGGTGCTGCTCCTCAAGGGCGGCCGCGGCGGATTGGGCAACTTTCAGTTCCGTACCTCAACCAACCAGGCTCCACGCTATGCGCAGCCAGGCGAGCCTATGCAGGAGATGACCATCATCATGGAGCTGAAGCTCCTTGCCGATGTGGGTCTCGTGGGTTTCCCTAACGCCGGAAAGTCAACCCTGCTGAGTGCCGTATCCAGTGCGCGCCCAAAGATTGCCAACTATCCATTTACTACGCTCGAGCCATCGCTGGGCATCGTGGACTACCGCGACCACCAGAGTTTCGTCATGGCTGATATTCCTGGCATCATCGAGGGTGCGAGCGAAGGAAAGGGATTAGGTTTGCGATTCCTGCGCCACATAGAGCGCAACTCGCTGCTCCTCTTCATGGTTCCCGGCGATACCGACGATATCAAGAAGGAATACGAGGTGCTGCTGGGCGAGCTGAAGAACTTCAACCCAGAGATGCTCGACAAGCACCGTGTGCTCGCCATCACCAAGTGCGACCTTCTCGATGATGAGCTTATCGAGATGCTCCGCGAAACGCTGCCTACCGATCTGCCGGTGGTCTTCATCTCTTCCGTCACCGGACAGGGAATCCAGGAACTCAAGGATGTGCTCTGGAAGGAGCTGAATTCCGAGAGCAACAAGCTGCAGGAGATTACTGCCGAGGATACCCTCGTGCATCGTGACAAGGATATGTCACGCTTCCAGCAGGAACTTGCCGATGAGGGTGAGGACATCGTGGAATACATCGATGAGGATGAAATTGAGGACGTAGATGACCTCGATGATTTCGAATATGAGTAATCATAAAGTTCAAAGTTCAATGTTCAAAGTATATAGCATAGCTTCAGGTGTCAAGGCTTTCTCCACCACCCGCAAGGGCGGAGTGAGCCAGGGCAACTACAGCGAATTCAATATCAATGAGTATTGCGGCGACAATGCCGAGCATGTGGCTGAAAACCGCAGGCGTCTGGCTGCCGAACTGGGCGTAGAGCCTGGTCACATCATCATGCCCCATCAGGTGCATGGGGTAGAGGTGCGCCAGATAGCCGGAGAATATTTCAGCATGCCCGAGAATATCCGCAAGATGATTCTCGAAGGCGTTGATGCCGTGATGACGAATCAGGCAGGTGTGTGCATAGGCGTATCCACTGCCGATTGCATCCCGGTGCTTCTTTATGATGAGGAGCATCATGCCGTGGCAGCCATCCATGCTGGATGGCGTGGCACCCTGGCACGCATCGTTCACAAAACCATCCAGGAGATGGCGTTCACCTATCATACCGACCCTAAGAAGCTGAAGGCTGTGATAGGTCCGGGCATCTCGATCGACAGTTTCGAGGTGGGCGATGAGGTGTATGAGGCATTTGAGCAGGCTGCCTTCCCGATGGAGGAGATTGCCGAGCAGCGTCCTAACGCAGCCTTCTCTGCCGACCCAGCAGAGCGTGAACGTCTGGCTGCCGAGGGCAACATCGTTCAGCCACTGAAGTGGCACCTCAATCTTCCGCTCTGCAACAAGCAGATTCTTCTGCATTGCGGGGTAGCCGAAGAGAATATCCAGGATTGCGGCATCTGTACCTTCCTGCATAGCGACGAGTATTTCTCTGCTCGCAAGTTGGGCACAGAGAGCGGCAGAATCTATACTGCCATCCTCCTGGAGAAATAAATAAGATTTTTCATGATAACATCCATTTCTGTCTTTTCTATGAACGAAGAGGGAGAAGTGGATGTTTTTTATAGTTAATAGTTTACAGTTAATAGTTTATAGTTAATTTAGAGATTTAGAACGATAGAGATAATGAGTAGATTAAGACAGAGATTGGGGCTTGTAGCCGTCTCGGGCATGCTGATGCTATCCCTGAGCAGTTTCATGCCCGCCAAAAATGAGTTTACTGCCGCCGAGCAACAGCAGGTGAGCATCGCAACGCCAGGCCTCTTTGCCCAGAGTCAAGCCTTCAATGTTGACTTTGAGATATTCCGTGCCAAGGAATATTCCTTCCCGCTTCCTGTGGGCAAGGCTAGCCTTACCAATGGCAATAGCGTGATGCGCATCGAAACCTCGAAGGGCGACGCCGTCAAGGCGATGTTTGATGGTTATGTGCGACTCTCGCGCAAAACCGAGTCGATGGGTAATGTCATCGTCATCCGTCACGACAATGGTCTGGAAACCGTGTATGCCAACAATGCCGAGAACCTGATGAAGGTGGGACAGCATGTGGATGCCGGACAAACCATCGCCATCGTGGGTACCAAGGAGGGTGAGACCTACTGCGATTTCTCCATCATGGTGAATGGTGCACGCATCAACCCGGAAACCATCATCGAACTGAAGAGCCATAAGCTCCGCCGACAGACCGTGCAGTTCCGCAAGATAGGAAGCCGCATCAACATCACGGTGATAGGCGGCAAGGATTCCTCCGTTTCTAGAAACGATAAGAGTGATAGAAATGATAAGGGGGCAAATAAGAAATCGGGAAGCAGCCGTGGCGATCATGCCATGACTCTCGACCCCGACGAGGTGTACGACCCGTTTACCATCACCAACACCTTCCGTCTCGATTTGGAGAAGATAGAGGAGAAGGCATGGGCATATCCATTGCCTGATGCTCGTGTCATCAGTCCATACGGAGGTGCCCGCCGTCACTCGGGTGTGGATTTGAAGACCAAGCCTAACGACGAGATTTATGCCGCCTTCGATGGCGAGGTGGTTGCCTCGGGACCTTACTACGGCTATGGCAACTGTATCCGCATCAAGCATGCCTACGGTTTGGAAACGCTCTATAGCCATCAGAGCAAGAACATGGTGAAGAAGGGGGATAAGGTGAAGGCAGGACAGGTAATCGGTCTTACGGGCCGCACCGGCAGAGCCACTACCGAGCATCTCCATTTCGAGGTGTCTTTCGGCGGCAAGCGCCTGGATCCAGCCATCATCTTCGACCACAGCAACCATAAGCTGAAAGCCGTTACCTTGCATCTTACCAAGGGAAAGGGTGTGAAGAGCGTCAAGAACTGATAGATAAGCGGCAATATCTTATCATGATTTCACTTGCTGCAAAATAAAGGAAAGAGGGTGTGTCATAAGTCCCATGACACACCCTCTCTTATTTTTTCCCTTAAGGCTAAATTTATTTTCCCTTAAGGCTAAATATATTTACCCTTAAGGCTAAATATTCTTCTCCTTAAGGTTAGATATATTTTTCCTTCTTATTTCTTCTTCTGCGATTTACGGTTGGCTCTCTGTTGGCGATACTTTGCCTTCTGACGGGCAGAGCCGCTGCCGTGAGCACCCGTAATATACTTTTTCTTCTTGGCTTTGGTCTTCACCTTGTCGTCGTCGTCCTTCTTAGGTCCGCCGCCGCCCTTGAAGACCATGCCGCCCATGATAATATCGTCAATATCGCTCATATACCTTTTATATTATATAAATTAATGATGGAAGAGGCGAACGTGAGTGAACGCCATGGCGATGCCGTACTTGTCGCAGGTGTCGATAACATTATCGTCACGGATGCTACCGCCTGCTTCTGCTATGTATTCCACACCGCTCTTGTGAGCACGCTCGATGTTGTCGCCGAATGGGAAGAAAGCATCGCTACCAACGCTCACACCCTTGTTCTGCGCAATCCAAGCCTTCTTCTCCTCGCGGGTCAATGGCTCAGGCTTCTCTGTGAAGAACTGCTCCCAAACGCCATCCTGCAATACATCCTCCCACTCGTCAGAGATATAGACGTTGATGGTATTGTCGCGGTCGGCACGGCGAATCTTCTCCTTGAAAGGCAGGTTCATCACCTTAGGACACTGGCGCAACCACCACTCATCAGCCTTGGAACCGGCAAGACGGGTGCAGTGGATACGGCTCTGCTGGCCGGCACCGATACCGATGGCCTGACCATCCTTCACGTAGCATACAGAGTTACTCTGGGTATACTTCAAGGTGATGAGCGAGATAATCAGGTCGCGCTTAGCCTCGTCGGTGAAAGTCTTGTTCTTGGTAGGGATATCCTCGAAGAGAGCTGGATCGTCGAGCTTCACCTCGTTGCGTCCCTGCTCAAAGGTAACACCAAACACCTGCTTGTGCTCGATAGGAGCAGGAACGTAGTCAGGGTCAATCTTGATGACGCAGTAAGTACCCTTGCGCTTCTCCTTCAGCACCTCGATGGCCTCAGGAGTATAGCCTGGAGCAATCACGCCGTCGCTTACCTCACGCTTGATGAGCAGGGCAGTAGCCTCGTCGCATACATCGCTCAGGGCAACGAAGTCACCGTAAGAGCACATACGGTCAGCACCGCGTGCACGAGCATAGGCACAAGCCAGCGGAGAGAGCTCAAACTTCACGTCGTCCACGAAGTAGATCTTCTTCAAGGTGTCGCTCAGCGGCAAGCCGATGGCAGCACCGGCAGGAGAAACGTGTTTGAAACTAGCGGCAGCAGGCATACCTGTAGCAGCCTTCAGTTCCTTGACCAATTGCCAAGAGTTGAAAGCATCCAGGAAGTTGATGTAGCCAGGTCGGCCGTTGATAACTTCGATAGGCAGTTCCCTTCCGTCATCCATATAGATGCGCGAAGGCTTCTGATTCGGATTACATCCGTACTTAAGTGCTAATTCTTTCATCTTAATTAAGAAATGTATTTAGAATTTGGTGCAAAATTACAAAAAAAATATGAGAATCCCATTTTTTTTATGGGAAATTCAAAAATAATCTTCCAAACATTACTCCAATTCAAAAATAATATGTATTTTTGCGCCCAGTTAGATAAAAAGAGTTTGTGAATTTGAGAAATTGAAATTTTGAGGAAGGGAAAATCAGAATGAAGAATGATTTGAAAATCCTCGCCGCAGCTTTGGAGAAGAAGCTCGGCAAGGCACACGTTGAGCACGATAAGAAGGAGGAGCCTCATAAGGCGAAAGTATTGCACAAGGTGTGGGATATTTTGAAAGGAAAGGAGAAACCATCTATTCAGACGCTCAACCGTCTGGCATTGCTTGCCGGCTTCCAGAGCTGGGCAGATTTCCAGGGCGCATTACACGGCACCGACGACGGGTTGGTGAACTATAGCGCTGGGGAATAGACAGAAGATCATAGATTAAAAAGATATTAGGCATTAAAGTGTGGTTTTTATGTAAAGGAAAGGGCATCCAGTCGTGAGACCGGATGCCCTTCTTCTTCTAATTCTAATTTTTAATAGGTAACCAAGAAAATTACTCGGCGCCCTTTGTGATGGTCTTCTTCTCAGCGATACGAGCCTTCTTACCGGTGAGCTTACGCAAGTAATACAACTTAGCGCGACGTACCTTACCGTGCTTGTTCACCTCGATAGAATCGATAGCTGGTGACTCGATAGGGAAGATACGCTCAACACCTACAGTACCAGACATCTTGCGAACTGTGAAACGCTTCTTGTCACCATGACCAGAGATCTTGATAACAACACCACGATAGAGCTGGATACGCTCCTTAGTACCCTCGACGATTTTGTAAGCGACTGTGATAGTGTCACCTGCCTTGAACTCAGGGAACTTCTTGCCGGTTGCAAATGCTTCTTCAGCAACTTTAATCAAATCCATTTTTTGTATAAAATTAAAAATTGTTTGTCGTTCCAACGCAACATGGCCGGGTAACACTTCTACCCAGACAACAGCGGTTACGCCGAAAAGCGGGTGCAAAGTTACGACTTTTTCTCGTATCTTGCAAATTTTCAGCCACTTTCTTTCTTTTTTCTCGCAGATTTAACTATTTTTCTTTCTTGTCAGTGTCTTTTCTCACAGATTTCACGGATTTCACAGATTTATTTTGTATTTTTGCACTCCAAAACATTAAGATAACAATAAATATGAAGAAAAAGAACGGTATGAAGGTGGTACTTGCATCAACGGTGATGCTGCTGATGGCAAGTCCTGCTTTTGCTCAGAAATTCAAGGTTGCGAAGGTAGAACGCACTCGCATCCTTATCGACAAACGTTGGGATGCTCAACCCGATGCTGAGGCGGCTGCGTTCATCGCGCCTTACAAGCACAAGGTGGATAGCATCATGGGGCCTGTGGTGGGCAGCATTGCACACGATATGACGCGCCATCGCCCTGAGAGCGAACTCAGTAACCTGCTCAGCGACATCCTGGTATGGGGTGGTAGCCAGTTTGACGAGAAGCCCGTCTTCTCGGTATACAATATGGGCGGTATCCGAAGCAATCTTGCCAAGGGAAAGATCACCGTGGGCGATGTAAACGATATGGCTCCTTTTGAGAACAAAATCTGTTTCCTCACCCTCAAGGGCGACAAGGTGCTCGAACTCTTTCAGCAGATAGCTCATCGTGGCGGCGAAGGACTGAGCCATGCCGTGAGAATGGTTATCACCAAGGATGGCAAACTGAAGAGCGCCACCCTGAACGGCGAACCTATAGACCCGGAGAAGAGCTATCGCATCGCCACCCTCGATTATCTGGCTGAAGGCAACGACCAGATGGTAGCCTTCAAGAGCGGCACCGACGTATTCGCCCCTAAGCAGAAGGAGAATAATGTGCGCTACATCATCATGAACTACTTCCGAGAGATGAAGGCGCAGGGCAAGGTGGTGGAATCCAAGATAGAAGGCAGATGCTCAGTTGATAGTTTATAGTTTACAGTTTATAGTTTACAGTTTATAGTTGATAGTTCTGATGAAACATACATTATTATATATAGGCATGGTTCTGGCATCCTTTATGATGCAGCCAGCCGCAGTTCAGGCTAAAGCTCCCAAGCAGGCTAAAGCCCAGAAAGAGGCAAAGGTAGTTAAGCAGCTCGTGGTGCTCCATACCAATGATACGCATTCGTGCGTGATGCCCATCAATCCCAATCTTGCCGATACGGCGATGGCAAACCGTGGCGGCTATCTCCGCCGCGTAGCCATGATTAAGCAGGAGCGCAAGGCGAATCCCGACCTGCTGCTCTTCGACAGTGGCGATTTCTCGCAGGGATCCCCTTATTATTCACTCTTCAAGGGCGATGTAGAGGTAGGGTTGATGAATGAGATGAAGTATGATGCCGCCACCATCGGCAACCACGAGTTTGATTTCGGCATCGACAACATGGTTCGCATCTTCAAGATGGCGAAGTTCCCAATCGTCTGCTCCAACTACGATTTTACGGGCACCGAACTGGCATCCATCGTAAAGCCTTACGTGGTGCTGAAGCGCAAGGGGCTGAAGATAGGCGTCTTCGGACTGGGTCCAGAACTAGCCGGTTTGGTTACCGAAGCCAACTATGGCTGTATCAAGTATCTCGACCCCATCGCCAAGGCGAAGGAGATGACGGAGATATTGAAGAAGAAGGAGAAGTGTGATGTCATCATCTGCATCTCCCATCTGGGCTGGAAGATAGATGGCATTGATGATTCCGAGGTAGCTCCAGCCACCCGCGACATCGACCTGATACTGGGTGGTCATAGCCACACCTACTTCAAGCAGCTGGAATATCTGAACAATCTCGATGGCAAGCCAGTGCCTGTAGACCAGAACGGCAAGAGTGCCATCTGGGTAGGCAAGATGACATTGGATATTGTGAAGAATAAATAAAACTTATACAAAGACAAAAAACAAAAAGACTCCCCGAAAAGCACGGGGAGTCTTTTTGTTTTTTTATATCTTATCAGGAAAACTGTTATTCCTTGTTAGAAGAAGCATAGAGTCCGATGCAGGCTCCGAGGAAGCCGCCGCTCTTCTGGGTGCTCAGGTTAGAGGCATCCACGCCCTTGGCAAGCAGCTGCCAGCTGCCGCCTTCCTCGGCATAATAGAAATCATAATATCTGTCGTGACCTTCTACCTTCAGCTTCAGCTTGCCCGCCTTGATAGGGGCTGAGGCGATGGTGACGTTGTTCTTCTCGGCACGGGTCAGGGTAATCATCAGCTTGCCCTTCTTCATGGTCTTACCCAACACGAAGTTGTGGTCTTCCTTCTGGAGAAGTGCCAAACCTGCTATCTCCTTGTCGTTGCGAGGAGTGAAGTTGATTTCTGTCTCGGCAGAGAAGGTGCCGTGCTGCTGACGTGCCCAGATGGCAGACATCGGTTCACGCTTGTAGATATTGCCTGGCAGCAGATTCATGTTCAGCTTGCCGTTTTCTACCTTATAGCAATCTGTAAAGTCGCGGAGGAACATCCAGCGTGGGTTCAAATCCTTCAGACCTACACCGTTGTCGGCTGCATCGAAGTTATCCACATAGCTGAAGTTGCCCGAGAACTCATTCTTTGCGGCTGGCTTCAAACCTGCCTTTTCGCCTACTGTAGAAATAGGTGTGTTCTTGGCGAGAATCTCTGGCCATCCGTTTTTCCATGTTACTGGCAGGAGATAGGTGTCGCGACCTGTGTTGTACATATCTTCCTCGTAAGGGCGGCAAGCCAGGAACACTGCCCACCAGTTGCCCTTGCCATCTTCTACGATGTCGGCATGACCGGCACTTGATACAGGGTCCTTGCGGTTTGGATCCAAGCCTGTGCGCTGGGTGAGGATAGGGTTGTTAGGGCATTCCTCCCATGGACCCATCGGATTCTTGGCACGCAGGATTACCTCGCTGTGCCATCCGCCTGTACCGCCTTCTGCACACATCAGATAATAGAACTTGCCCTTCTTGAAGAGGTGTGGACCCTCAATCCAGATAGGACGAGCTTCAACATGGGTTCCGCCACGCAGAATCTCCTTGAAGTCGCCCTTGATGCTGTCGCCCTTCACGTCGAATTCGAAGCAGCGGATAGCACGCTGGCCCTCATAGTCGGCACCGCCTACCACCGGACCGTTATGTACGATGTAGCCCTTGCCGTTGTCATCGAAGAAGAAGCTAGGGTCGATGCCGTCAATCTTCTTCAGATAGATAGGCTCGCTCCAGCCCTTGGATGGGTCCTTGGACTTGACGAAGAAGTTTCCGGCTCCCACGTTGGTGGTGATCATATAGAAGGTCTTGTTCTTCTTGTTGTAGCTGATGGCTGGTGCGAAGATACCGCCTGATACATGCTGTCCCTTCAGAGGCACCTGTGATTGGCGGGTGAGCACATGACCGGCAGGAGTCCAGTTTACCAGATCCTTGCTGGTAGAGAGAGGCACACCTGGGAAGAAGGTGAAGGATGAGTTCACCAGATAATAGGTGTCGCCCACGCGGCAGAGCGATGGGTCAGGATAGAAACCTGCCAGCACAGGGTTGTAATACTGATGAGTCTTGTCGATAGGCACGTTGAATCGTGCATCGTTGCCTGCATACTTGAAGTAGTCGAACTGAGCGTTCTGCGCCTGAGCTCCGGCAGCAAGCATCATCGAAAGCGATAAGATTGCTAATTTCTTCATTATGTCCGTTAATTTTTAAAGATTATATATTTCAAAGATTATATTTCAAAAGCTGCTGATTTTCTGTTCTTTTAATAAAAACAAAGCAGCGGAAAACCAAGAGGGTGATAAGCCTTTGGATTTTCCGCTGCAAAGTTACTGCTTTCTTTATAATCTTTCTTTTTGAAATGTAACCAAAACTTTTCGCTATGTTTCGTAGCCAGTCTGTATTGTTACATATAATTTTTATCTATCCTTTTTAGAAATGTTTCTACTCCTTTATGGCATTCTGCATGTATTCTCTAGGAGAACAGCCGTAGAGATTCTTGAACATGGTGCTGAAGCTTGCCGAATTGGAGAAACCGCAGATGTACATCACGTCGGTGATGCTCTGCTTGCCATCCTTCAGCAACTTGGCTGCCTGCTGCAGTCGGATGTTGCGGATGAAGCTGTGAGGAGTCTGGTTGGTCAGCTCCTTCATCTTGCGATGCAGGTGCACTCGGCTGATGCCCACCTTCTGGGCTATCATGTCTACACTCAGGTCGGAATCGCCGATGTTCTCGTTAATCACCTCCATCACGCGCTGCATCAGTGCATCATCTGGAGTCTGAATCTTCCTTTGTTCCACCTTCTCCTCCTGACTCTCTTTGCCCGTAAACTTATTTTTCAGCGTGCGGCGCATGGTGAGCAGGTTGATGATGGTGCGGCGCAGGATGTCCATGTTGAATGGTTTCAGAATGTAGGCATCTGCTCCGGTCTGCAAACCTTCCAGCTGGTCTTCTTCTCGGCTCTTGGCGGTGAGCAGGATGATAGGCACATCGTTGGTATTGATATTCGCCTTCAGCTTGGTGCAGAGGGTGGTACCATCCATCTCCGGCATCATCACGTCGCTGATGATGAGGTCTGGCTTGTTCTTCAGAATCTCGTTCAGTGCCACCTTGCCGTTAGGATAGGTGCGTATCTTGAAGTCGCTGGCGAGCTGTGCCTTCAGATAGTCCTGGATATCCTCCTCGTCTTCCACAATCACGATTTCAGCCTTGTTTCCCCTTGCTGAGGCAGGCAGCTTGCTCTGCATATCCGTTGTTACGGCTGCGCTTTCGGATTTTTCGGCATTTTCCGTCTCCTTCACCTCCTGTTCCAGCTGTTTCACCTCGGCAAGTTCCAGGTTCTGTTTTTCCTTCACCTCTTCTTCGGCGATGAGTTCTTCGGGTTTCAGATGGTCCTTGCCCAGCGGAATGCGGATGATGAACTCGCTGCCGTGCTCAAACTTGCTTCCCTTCTCGCCCTCGTTGTTGCGGGCAGAGATGGAGCCGTAGTGCAGTTCCACGAGCGAGCGGGTGAGGTCGAGACCGATGCCTGTGCCTATGTTGCGGTCGTTAGGGTCGGAAGGACTCTGGTAGAAGCGCTGGAAGATGGTTTCCAGCTTATCCTTCGGGATGCCGATGCCGCTGTCCTTGATGCTGATGTAGGCATGGTGGTCGGTGTGGGTGAGCGAGAGCAGGATGTGGCCTGCCGTAGGGGTGAACTTGAAGGCGTTCGAAAGGATGTTGATAATCACCTTGTCAAAGTTGTTTCGGTCTATCCATACGGGCAGTTCTTCGCTGTCATGCTGATATTCGAAGTCGATGTTCTTGGCGAGAGCCTGCTGCTTGAAGAGTTCGTATTCCTCGTTGATGAACGCCACCATATCGGTCTGGCACATGCGCATCATCATCTGTCCCTTGTCTATCTTTCTCAGGTCCATCATCTGGTTGATGAGGTGGAGGATACGTTCCGAGTTCTTTCGGATAATCTCGTAGATGCCCTGACGGTGAGGCTCCTTGTCTTCCTTGATGAGCGAGAGCAGCGGCGTGATGATGAGCGTGAGCGGCGTACGGATTTCATGACTGATGTTCATGAAGAACTTGATCTTCGCCTCGCCCATCTCTTCGGCGTGGATGTGCTGCTGCAGGATGAGCTGGTCTTCCATCTGGCGCTTGCGGTGGCGCAGGTAGAGCATGATGGCTGCTATGAGGAGCAGCAGATAGAAGAGCTTTGCCCAGATGCTGGCATACCAGGCTGGGTGAACGATGATGGTGAACTCCTTCACCGGTGTTTCGTAGCCGTTGCAGATGGCCTTGATGCGGTATTTGTATCTGCCTGGAGCCATGTGAGAGAAGGCAAGTTCGTTCTGTCCGGCTGGCACGGTGCGCCAGGCATCGCCGTTGATGCTGTACACATAGCTTATCTGCTCCACATCATTATAGGTGAGGGTAGAGAGCTGCAGGGTAAAGGTGTTGTCTTCGTGAGAAAGCTGGAAATCACGGGACAAGGTTGACCAGTTGTCCGTGATGGTATAGCTGCCCGACTTCATGCCCGGAGTCACCATCTTGTTGTTCAAGATGAAACCCGAGATAACTACCTTTGCCTGCCATGGGTGCTGTCTTACTTGGTCTGCCTGGAACCAGTTGAGTCCGCCCGAACCGCCCATCAGGATGGTTCTTCCATCCTGTGTGGTGCATACGGAAGCGTCGCTGAACTCGTTGCTCTGCAGTCCGCTTTCGGCATAGAACTTGGTGATTGTTCCGCTCTTGAGAGCCAGTTTGTTGAGTCCCTTGATGGTTCCTAACCATATATTGCCCTGGTAGTCCTCGGTAATGCTTGCCACGCAGTTGTCGGTGAGTCCGTTGGCTGTGGTATACAGTTTTGGCTTGATGCCTTTCCTGAAGTCGAAGCAGAAGGCTCCATCCTCGGTGCCATACCATACGTGGTCTTTGCTATCTACAAACACGCAGTGCGAAAAACTGTTCTTGTTCAGGCAGTTGATGCCCTTGAAGGTGGAAACCCAGCTGTTTCGCTTGCGGTCGAGGCACGCCAGTCCCACAGAGGTGGCTATATACACGTGGTTGCCATCCTTTGATAAGGCCATCTTGATGAGGTAATCGTTGGGCAGGCTGTTAGCCTTGAGGTTGTTATCTGCACCATATTTAGCCTTGTAGTTCCTTCGGCTTCCGTCTTTCTGCAGGCAGAAGAGACCTTCGCCCATGGTGGCTATCCAGATGTTGCCCTGTGGGTCTTGCTTGATATCGAAGATGCCCACCGACTTGCTGATGCCCAAATCAACGGGGTGGAAGCTTCCGGCTGCATCCATATAGCCCAGACCGTCGGTATAGGTTCCCACCCAGGTTCTGCCCTGCTCGTCCTTACAGAGGGTGAGCACGGTGTGCTGGTTCAGGAAATGCCCCTCTACGCTGCGGGTTGCTATATTAAATAGGTATAGGCCATCCTTGTCGGTACCCACCCACACCTGGTTGCCCTGGTTGATGCTGAGGCTGGTAACACAGTTTTCGCCAATCACGTTGCGGTTGCCCAGGCGGAAGCCCATGTAGTTGAAGTCGTTCTGTATGTTGCTCTGCATGAACACGCCTTTCTGCAGCATGCTCACCCAGATGTTGCCCTGATTGTCTTCTATGATGCTGGTTATCTTGCTCTTTGCCAGGTTCACCAGTCGGCTGAAGAGCGGGTTATCCTGCAGGAATCCGGTCTGAGGGTCATATACATAGATGCCCAGTCCGTCGCAGCCGATATAGAGTTTGTTGTTGCGGCTGATATAGATGTTCTCGATGGGTAGGTTTCCGATGTTGCTGATTCGGGTAAAGGCGTTGCTTCCTACCCTGAGCAGATATACGCCCTGGTTCTTGCTGGCGAGATAGATGTTGCCCAGGGCATCCTGCCGGATATCCTGTGCGCCCACGCCTTCGGTACCGGCAAAGTGGGAGGTGACTCTGCCGTTAGTTTCCTTGCGGTAGAGTTTTCCGTCTTCGGTGATGATCCAGAGTCTGCCCCGTTTGTCTTCCAGGAGTTTGAGGATATATTTCAGTTTTTCCACCTCTCCCTTCATGGCATGGCATTTTTGTTCATCCTGCTTTTTGAGCATGATGCCATAACCGGATGTAGCCACGGCTACGTCTTTATTCTTTAGGGGATATACCTGCTTTACGTAGGTGGCGAGTTCTTCGCCTTTGGAGTCGAGCATAGGGATTTTTAGGAATTCGCTTCCCGTAAATTCCAATAGAGAGTTGTTGGTACCTAGCAGGATATGTTCCTTCTCGTCTTGAGCAATGCTATTGATGTAGTTGTTGTTGAGGCCTAAAAAATTTGACATATCCTTCTTTATTACGTTGATGTGGTAACCATCGTAGTTGTTCAAACCGTTGCGGGTGGCTATCCAGATGAATCCGCTCTTGTCCTGGAACACTTGCGTGGCGAGGTTGCTCGAGAGCTGATTGTCCGTGTTGAAGAGTTTGCCGCTCTGTGCCCATGCTTGGATGGAGAAGAGGCAAATTATCATCGTGATGATTAATTGGCTTATAGTTTTCATGTTTCTTGTTTATATTTATATAGTGTTATTTTCTGCTTGCAAAAGTACGATTTTTAGTTGGAATATCCCAATAATTCTTTCTTTTTTTGATTACAGGAAACAAATAAAATGCCTTTTGGCGTTCATTATCGGTTGATGTTACATGACGGAAAGTATATGTTACACGTCTAAACTCCTCATAAACTATCGGTTACGCAGGATAAAGCCTGTTTCCCGATTTTTTGATACCTTTGCCCCGTCAAACAGAGCCAATTTTGCATTGGCATTAGGTTAGGTTTATTGTGATATATGCGAAATAGTGGTTTTTTGAATGGTTTAGTTAGTTAGAATAGTTTTAGTTAGTTTAATATAGGTTTATAGCATTTGAGTTCAATTTTAAATGAACATATTATGATTGAAAAGATCATGATTAATTGGTTTTCTAGGAATGGTGCGTAGGGATACGCGCCATTCTCTTTTAAGGTAACTGAGATTGTTTTTCGGGCTTAATAATTAATTGACAATTTGGAAAAGTGATGAAATCTAAAAATAAGATAACATGAACAGAACGAAATTTTTCATGTCCCTTGCTCTTGCGATGTTTGCAATGGTGGGGAATGCGGCAGACAATCTGCCGGCTCTGCGTGTAGAAGGCAAGAATCTGGTTGATGCCAACGGCAAGACCGTGGTGCTGCATGGTGTGATGGATACGCCCAACCGCTACTTCAACGGCTGGCGATGGCAACAGTGGAAGGCTGACTATTCGGAAGCCGACATCAAGCCTTGCCTGGAATATTTCTCCAAGCAGTTTGCAGCCATCACCGACAAGGAGCAGGGCGCTTACTGCACCGTGTTCCGTCTGCACATGGATCCTTGCTGGACCAACGATCCATCGAAGAAGGCAGAGAACGAGGCTGATATCTCGGCGTTCAAGATGGCGCGCTACCGCCTCTATCTGCAGAAACTCTATATCCCAATAATTAAGGATGCCATTGCCCACGGACTCTACGTCATCGTGCGTCCACCGGGTGTATGTCCTGGCGATGTCAGTGTAGGCGATAAGTACAACCGCTATCTCAAGGCGATATGGAAGGCCTTTGCTGCCGATGAGTATATCCAGCAGAATTCGGGCATCATCTCTATCGAACTAGCCAACGAGCCGGTGAGGGTTCATCTGGGTGATGGCTCTAATTCAGATAAAGCACTGCATGATTACTTCCAGCCGGTGGTTGACGAGATTCGTGCGCAGGGCTTCAAGGGAATCATCTGGGTGCCGGGTGCGGGCTATCAGAGCCAGTATCAGGACTACGCCAAGCATCCTATCACCGACAGTGAGGATAATTTCTCGTATGCCGTACATGTATATTCCGGCTGGTATGGCAACATGACCGACAAGAACTGCAATCACGATACCTTTATCCGCAACTTCAAGAGTCAGGTGCCGATGGTAGAGACAAAGCCTATCATGGTAACGGAGATAGACTGGAGTCCGGAAGATCCTGACAAGGCGAGCGAAGGTCACTACAACGAATGGGGCCAGTGGACTCAGCCTAACCTGGGCAGCTGGGCAACGGCATCCACCTCGAAATGGGGAATGGCATGGAAGGCAGTGCACGACCATTACGGCAACATCGGTATGACCATCACCCATCCGCAGGAGTATTACGACATAGACGAGTATCTGAAGACCGGCAAGGTAATACCAGGCTTCCAGAATGCCAAGAAGCACAATCTCTTTGAAGAGTGCTGCGGCTATGCCTGCATGAACTGGTACAAGGAATGGTACATGAAACAGACGGATACGGGAATTGAGCAGAATGTGAACGATGAAGAAGTTATCGCCACCTATTATTATAATATAGCTGGTGTAAAAGTGAATAAACCTGAAAAAGGCATTTATGTAGTAAAACAATTGTTAAAGGACGGAAAAGCCCGTTCTTACAAAGTATGTTATTAACGGCAAAGTATCTGTTACAAGAGACAAAGTGCATCTGAACTGAAACAAGTATCTTTGCACCCGTGAAACTGAACAAAATAACGTGAACATAAAATAATTAAGCATAAATCAAAAATGAATAGAACATGATTGAACAAGTCTTAACATTGAAACGGACAGCAGCCTTATGCTTGGTGGGAGCTTTCTGCAGCCTGAATGCTCA
>ERZ1026890.327-NODE-327-length-33744-cov-76.422601_pt1 | contig 33744 bp, 20 predicted proteins | sample MGYA00380175_ERZ1026890 | MGnify/ENA primary metagenome ERZ1026890 (study PRJEB33269, sample SAMEA4719811) | human gut metagenome | biome: human-associated habitat; feature: organic feature; material: feces | place: Cameroon | collected 2013-10 ...
CCTGGAAGGCTGAAGCCGGAAAGTTTGAGGCTCTTGTTGGTAATGCAGCCGATAACCTGAAGCTCAAGAAAGCCTTCGAGCTTTTTTAAAAAAGAATGATCCGATTCTGAGAAATTGAACGGAGGGAAGAAATAAATATAACGCATAAAAGTTTGTTACGGTGAAACGCCGTAACAAACTTTTATTGTTTTCCCCTGCTTTTCATCCTATCGACAAACTTGTAGAAACGGGGACTTTCAAAAATATCAATATTTTGATTATCAGATGACTACCCATATGTCGTGAAACACGACACATGGGTATCTGAAGTTTTTACCCATTTCTTAAACAACTAGCATACTGATTATCAGACAGTTAACCCACATGACGCTGTAAAACACAGCGTATGGGTATCTGGAGCATTTACTCCTGAATTTTCGCAAGTTTGCGCCATCACGCCCAGAAAGGCTTATTTCATGCCAATCAGCTTCACACGCTGCTCGAACTCTTCCCTGTCACAGATGGCACTATTCTTGATTTTGGCGCGATAATTATAGATAGTGTTCACAGAATAGTGAAGAAACTCGGCAATCTTAGAACTGTCCTCGATGCCCAGACGGATAAGGGCAAAGATACGGAGGGTGGTAGAAAGACGGCTGTCATCTTCGAGCACGATACGCTCTTCAGGCTTCAAGAGGGCATTGAACTCCTCAACAAAGTCAGGGAAGAGCTTCAGGAAGGCGGAATCGAAATACTCATACAGCTCGCCCATGTAGGCCTCGCCAGCCTGCATCTGCTCCAGCAACTTGTTGAGTTCTCTTGCCTTCACCAGTTTCACTACTCGCTTGCGCATGGTCTCTATCTTGTCGACATAGATGGCACAAAGGCGCAGGAATCGACCAATATATACTTCCTTCATCTTGTTACTCTCGTTGAGTGACCGGTTCATCTCGTTGAGCGACTGGTTCATCTCGTTAAGACGCTCATTTGCCAACTGCAAGGCATGGTTGGTTTCCTTCAGCTTATGATGGGCCGCAGCAATGCGCTTACGCTGCTTGTTGACATAGTAGAGCAAGAGCATAACCACAAAGAGAAGCAAGGCTGAACACGCTACCATGAGCCGCAGATGCTGGTTGCTCGAAGAAAGTTCTTTCTGATATCCCTCCTCAATCTGCGTGAGCACAGGCATGATCTGGCGGCTGCGGATAGGCGTATTGAAAACGGTAGCCGACTGCCAGGCAAACTTGATATACTCATGAGAGCGTTTCTGCTCGTCCGGATCGGCGTTGAGCAGATTGGCAACTTCCCAGAGAGAGCCCTGGTCCATCACTGCCAACTGGACATCGCAGATAGTAGAACGCAAGAGGCAGCGGAGGAACTGCTCTTTATCCCCAAACTGATTGTAGGTCAAGCCGCGATAAAACTGTACGATGGCATATTGATGGGTGCCCGTTTTCGTCATCGCCAGCCGCTTATCGCTCAATCGCAAAGCCTCCTTCATGTTTCCTGCATCGCGTGCCCTCACCTCCTGCATCTGCAGATAAAGGTCATCATCATGACTGAAAGTGCTGTCTATTGCAGCCTGATAAGCATTATGCTTGCCAGTATAATATTTCTTCAAAGAGGGAACATTGGAATAATATGCCATCTCACCATACAGGTGCTGGCAAGCCCAGAGGTAGTTGCGTCTGCCCTCTGCATCAAGATCAGCGATATTGACAGACTTCAGCAGGTCGTACGATTCGGCATAATCGCCCGTGGTAGATTCCTGGAAAGCAAGCAGCGCCTTGGCATTCCCCACCTTCTTTTTATCGCCCATTCTGAAGGCAAGTTCCATACACTGGTTGATGTATTTCAGCGCCATGTCGTTCTTGTAGGAGCGGTATTCCTCAAAGAGCGCAAAGCAGGCATCATATTTACTGCTTAGGCGCCTGGCGGTCTTCAGTTTCTGCTCCCAATCGCGAATTCGGGCTTCACGTACCTTCACATAATCAGCCGAATGGGCAATGGCGTTGTCCAGACTCTGAAAAAGCTGCTCTATATTATCTGTTGTTTTTGCTGCAAGAGAAAGAGGCATCAAGACAAAGAGCAGGAAGAAGAATGCCTTTCCCCATAATTCATTTACGCGATACATCAACTTGATTCCGTTTAAGATTGATTTATTTTCATGAGGTTTCATGTGCAAAAGTAATAAAAAAATCGGAAACGACAAATCAAATATAGAAGAAATGAAGATTTCTTCGCATTTTTCGTCTATACCGCATCCACTTTTTGTATATCCCCTATTTTTCTTATCCATCTCATTATCAGACATATTTCTATCTGAAAAAGGAAAATTCATCCACATTTTAACATTCGTATCGCGCATCGTATCATCTTTTTTATTATCTTTGCATAAGATAAGCTGCATTCGGCAATGAAAGCAAGCTTTCATTGCGCTCATTTGCATTATCTTTGCATAAGATAAACATAAAAATAACAATTAACATAATAAACAATGAGAACAGCACTTTTATCACTCACATTTCTTTTGGCTGGTTCTATGGCAGCACCTGCTATCGCCCATACCGCAGCCCCTAAGAAAAAAGTAACTGCCACAACCAAGAAAGGCAAGATTCTACCCATGAAGGAGTATATCGACCAACTGATGGCGAAGATGACGCTACAGGAGAAGATTGGTCAGCTGAACCTGATGGTAGCTGGCGACATCACCACCGGCGGCGCACTTGATACTCAGGTAGGCAGCGATATCGCCCAGGGCAACATGGGCGGAGTTTTCAATATCAAAGGGCTCGATAAAATCAAGGCTCTGCAGGAAATCGCCATCAAGAACAGCCGTCTGGGCATCCCGCTGCTCGTAGGTATGGACGTGATTCATGGTTACGAAACGATGTTCCCTATCCCTCTCGCCCTCTCCTGCTCATGGGATACCGAGGCGATGAAGAAGGTAGGCGAAGTATCGGCCAAGGAAGCAAGTGCCGACGGCATCAACTGGACATTCTCTCCTATGGTAGACATTGCACTCGATGCCCGCTGGGGACGAATAAGCGAAGGAAATGGCGAGGATCCTTATCTGAGCGGCGTGATGGGAGCAGCGATGACTCAGGGCTACCAGGGCGTGGATATGCGCACAGAAGAGATTCTGAGAGCCAACCGCATCATGGCCTGTCTGAAGCATTTTGCCCTGTACGGAGGCGTTGAGAGCGGAAAGGAATATAACACGGTAGATATGAGCCGCATGCGCATGATGAACCAGTATCTTCCACCTTACGAGGCAGTGGTGAAGGCTGGCGTAGGCAGCGTGATGTCTTCATTCAATCCCATCGACTACATACCTGCTACAGCCAACAAATGGATGATGACCGATGTCTTGAGAAAGCAGTGGGGATTCAACGGTTTCGTAGTTACCGATTACGCTTCTATCGCCGAGATTCTGCAGCACGGAACGGCAAAAGACCTCAAGGAGGCTTCAGAACAGGCGCTGAAGGCGGGTACTGATATGGACATGTGCTCCAACGCCTTCGTAAAGCATCTGGCAAAGAGCATAGCAGAAGGAAAGATGAGCGAGGAGGATGTGAACATCGCCTGCCGCCGCATTCTGGAAGCGAAATATAAACTGGGCCTGTTCAGCGACCCTTACCGCTACTGCAACACCAAGCGCAGCAAGAGCGAGATTTATACCGCAGAGAACCGTCAGGCAGCCCGCGATGTAGCAGCAGAAACCTTCGTGCTTCTGAAGAACGAAGGCAATATCCTGCCACTGAAGAAGGAAGGAAAGATAGCCCTGATAGGTCCGCTTGCCGACACCCGAAACAACATAGCCGGTACATGGAGTGTGGCTCAGGCACCATCTAAATATACCACCATCAAGGAGGCAATGGAGCATGCGCTTGCCGGAAAAGCCACCTTATTATATGCCCAGGGAAGCAATATCTGGCGCAATCAGGAGCTGCAGAAAAACGGCGAATCCGGTAAACCGATCAACTGGGGCAACGAGGCTGAGATGAAGGCTGAAGCGCTGAAGATAGCTAAAGAGGCCGACGTGATAGTATGTGCTATGGGCGAAAGTGCCGAGATGAGCGGCGAATGCGGTAGCCGTACCAACCTGGAGATGCCGGACGTACAGCGCGAACTGCTTGCCGAACTCCTGAAGACGGGCAAGCCTGTAGTGCTCCTCAACTTTGCAGGCCGTCCTACGGTTCTTACTTGGGAGAAAACCCATGTACCAGCCATCATGAATGTATGGTTTGGAGGCTCAGAGATGGGCGATGCACTCTGCGATGTTATCTTTGGCGACAAATCGCCATCGGGTAAGCTCACCACTTCGATGCCTAAGACTACCGGTCAGGAGCCTCTCTACTACAACCATCAGAACACCGGTCGCCCTGTAGCAGACGATAATGAGAAGTTTGCCAAGTTTGCCAGCAACTGCCTGGATGTAAGCAATGGTCCGCTCTATCCTTTCGGTTACGGCTTGAGCTATACCTACTTTTCGTACAGCAACTTCCGCCTGAGCAGCCAGGAGGCCGGCATCAGCAATGAGGAGGCTACCGAATGGAAGGATGGCAAGAAGATTACAGCTAGCGTCACCGTTAAGAACAATGGCTCCCGCAATGCCGACGAGATTGTGCAGCTCTACATCCGTGACATGGTAGCCAGCATCTCCCGTCCTGTAAAGGAACTGAAAGGTTTCCAGCGCATCCATCTGGCAGTAGGTGAAAGCAAGGAGGTAAGCTTTGATATCACCCCAGATATGCTCAAGTTCTACAACGCAGATCTGAAGCACGTGATAGAACCTGGCGACTTCCAGATTATGATAGGAACCAACAGCAAGGATGTAAAGACATTGAAACTGAACGTGAAATAAACAATAAAATCGCCCTGCAAGAAGCAAAAGCATAGCTTGAAAGATGCTTTACTTCTTACAGGGCGATTATCATCTACTGAGCCCACTCCAACAGAAGGCTCGGTTATTACTTAGTCATCTCGAAACCTACACGCATACCATCGTAATTATTGGCGATAGTACCGAGAGCGCTGAGCGTAGAATTACCCTTGAGGGAACCGATGGTCTTGATGAGGTTGAGCAACTTCTTCTGGTCGAAGAGCAGGCTGATGCCATTGGCAGTCTTCGTAGCATAACCCGACATACTCAAGATTAATCCCTTCATCTGAATGGCGTGAGTCTTCTCATCAAAAGTATAATTGCCCTGCCATGACCTGCCATCTATCTTGGCAGCGAAAGTTCCATCAGTTTTGAAGGTGAAATAGGTGTTTGAGCCGCTGAAACCAAACTTGCTGTAATACTCACCCAACTTCTCCTCTACCTTGTTGGCAGCAATCTCACCGCCAGCCTGTGCCAGGAGATTCTCAGAAGTAAAGGCGCATCCCGGCTTGCTGTACTTCCAGGTATGGGCACAGAGATCCTGCTTGCTGAAGGTACCTGAACCGATTACATTATTCAGAATGCCATTGATAATGCTGCTACCTGCAGAGCTGCTGTTAGAGTTTCCGCCCAGCACAGCACCCAAGATACCTGCTATGGAAGAACCTGCATTGCTGGTTGCACTGGTAGAAGCGGCGGCATTGCTGGTTGTTGCAGCAGTTGTTGTTGTCGCTGCTGTAGTGTTAGATGCTGCAGAAGTTGTTTTCTTTGTAGAAGTTTTCTTGGTCGAAGTCTTCTTTGAAGTCTTCTTTGCTGTCTTCTTAGCCGTTTTCTTAACCGGCATCATCTCAGACATTGAGGCATTAAGCGCTGCCTCGTTCATAGCGCTTGCGTTGCTGCCAGCTGTGCATGCGAGCACGAGGGCAGCCAAAAGAAATACCTTTTTCATTGCTTTCTATATATTTATCACTCTTATTTATATATACCCATACTTTCTATTGTTCTTTCGGGTGCAAAGTTCGCAAAAAAATCGGGAATATGATAAGAAAAATCCCTATTTCGCGTATGAATCTCCCTAAAAACTCATCATTTCTACTCTTTCTACGTTATTATAGACGATTGCGATGACAATTCGTTTAAAAGACTATGAAAAAATCGTTCTGGAAATGATAATTATCGGTCTAAAGAAGGGGAAACTGTTCAAACGATTGCACATTTTTTTGACATAAATCAAAAAATAACGAATAAAACACGCATTTTCATGCATTTTGTACCTAGAAATAGGTAGAAAACCCCTATCTTTGCAAGCGGTTAACAAATATCAATAGGTTATGAATGATTTAATTAAGGTAAATTCAGAAAATCAGAATCAGGCTATCGATAGATGCCAACAGATTCTTCAGGATCGCCGTGAAGCTCTTGCTTCTAAGGCAAAGAGAAGAGGTTAATACTCTTCAGAAACATGAAGTAAAGGAGGAAAAGATGGTGCTCTTATACATATATAATAAGGACGCATCCTTTCTTTTTAAAGAGAGATTTTTCGAAACGACTCTTAAATGATGAGTTTCAAAAATTTTGGGAAAAGAAAAAAACATAAAAATCCCGTTGTCAGCCATCTGGCTTGTACAACGGGATTTTTTCGTTTATTATATCAAGTACACGGGATTTACTTTCCGTTCTTCACTGCCTTCATGATAATCTCAAAGTGATTACCACTCTTCAAGATGACATTCTTCAGGAAGTCTGAAATCTCAGATGCCTTCAGATTCTTCACCATCTCCTTGTAATCGCTATGAGTATCAACACCCATACGCTCGTATGTGCTCAACGCACCAAGCCAATAACCATTGGTTTTCTCGCTTACAGCAGCCTGCTTCAGGAGAATCTCCTTTACCTTCAGAAGGTCTTCTGCATTTGGCTGGGCGATGGTCTCGTCCATACCCTTGAAGAAGTAAGGAATAGCGATATCCGACTTCTCTGGGTTCAGCTGAGCTACGGCTGTAATAGAGATGGCAGCCTTGTTATCATAATCGCGAAGCAAACCATAGCTTGCTCCTGCATGATAAGCAGCGCTGAGTTCCTCACGGATAGTACGCAAATACTTCATCTCCAGCAAACGGGCTGAAACATCAGCAAGAACTGAATTCTTCAAGGTGAATGGAGCCTTGGTATACCAGATTTCTGTTGCCTGGTTCTGCGGATTCTCCATTGCCTTGGTAAAGATATTGCTTACCTTACCCTTAGCATAAGGAATCTGCTTGTTCTTCAGCTTGAAGCCATTGTTTGGCAGACTGGCAATATACTGCTCGATGAGTGGGAGGAGAGTCTTCTCATCATAGTTACCTACGAAATAGAAGGTGAAGTCCTTGGCATTGCCGTAGAACTGCTTACCAATCTCCAGGATACGGTCGTAGTTGATATCCTTTATATCGCTTGCCTCTGGTACACGGGCAAGTTTGCTACCCAAATAGAGAGTACTCTGAACAGAATCCTGATATACGAGGTTTGGGTTGTTGCTCTTGTTGGCAAGAACAGTAGCCATCATACTCTTCATATTGTCAAAGCTCTTCTGGTCCTTGCTTACTGCGGTCATCTTGAGATAGATGAGCTGCATCAGGGTTTCGATATCCTTAGGAGTAGAATTACCCTTCAAACCATGATTGAAAGGACTGAAGCTGAACGAAACACCAGCCTGCTTACCAGCCAAAGCCTTATCAAGCTCATTGCTTGAGAAATCGCCAAGACCACTGGCATCGAGAACATCTGCTGCAAATGTAGCATTCAGGAAATCTGCCTTGCCGAAAGTAGAATAGCCCACATTGGCTGAAGCTGCGAAAGCAATCTCATTGTCCTTGAAATCGGTCTTCTTCAATACCACCTTAGCGCCATTAGAAAGAGTCAACTCCTTGAAGCCCAACTTCTTGTTCTCAACAGTCTTCTTAATCTTACCAGCCTTAGGTGCCTGAGCGATGAGAGGTTCCTGCTTAACATTATCCACATAAGCCTCGAGCTTTTCAGCACGTACCTGCTTTACGATGGCAGAGAGTTCCTGCTCGGTAGGATAAACGGCACCAGCCTGCTCGCGCATCATTACCAATGATACAAGGTTGGTATCGCTCTGGCAAACCAACTGCTTGGCATAGCTGTTGATAACCTCAAGAGGCAAGTTTGGAACTACCATTTTCCAGATCTGGCTCTCCTCTTCTACTGATGGAATAGGCTCGTTAGAAGTGAAGTTATCCACATACTGGGTGGTAAACTGCTCGTTCTTCATCTTATCCTTGTTGGCAAGCGCCTTGTCAACCTGGCTCATGAATTCATCCTTGGCACGCTGATACTCAGTAGCTGTGAAACCGAACTCATGCAAACGCTGTGCCTCGCGGAGAACAGCAGCATAAGCCTCCTTAATCTTTCCTGGCTTAGCCACACCGGTAAGGGTGAAAGCATCCTTAGTGCTTGAAATCAGGTATGAACCATCACCGGCATTTGCCTGGAGATATGGACAGTCTGGCTCCAATGCCTTCTCTGCATAACGGGCAGCAATCATAGAAGAAATCACGTTATCCATGTATCCCTTCAGGAGATAGCTCATGTTGCTCTTCAGAGAATCAGGCACAGCATTGTGCTTCATATAAACCTGGAAGAGATCAACCTGCTGCTCCTTATCCTTGTCGATAACATAGATGGCTGAATCATTATCAGATACTTGTACCTTCTCTATCTTAGCGGCATTCTTAGGTACCTTGATACCTGAGAAGAGTTCCTTAATCTTAGCTTCTATATGATTTACATCTACATCACCCACGATGATAATAGCCTGATTGTCTGGGCGATACCATTTGCGGTAGTAAGCACGGAGAGTTTCTGGCTTACAGCCATCGATAACGCTCATCAAACCGATAGGGAAACGGTAGCCATACTTTTCGCCCTGATAGAGCTTAGGAAGTGAACGCTCTATCATGCGCTGCTGACCAACGATACGCATACGGTACTCATTGTGTACCACATCGCGCTCGCTCTCGATAGCATCCTCTGTAAGACTGATACCATTACTCCAGTCCTTGAGGATAAGCATACAGGAGTCTACGGCTGTTGTACGGGTAGTAGGAACATCTGTGAAGTAATAAACTGTCTTCTCTACTGCTGTATAGGCGTTGAGATTACGGCCATACTGTACACCGATGCTCTGCAGATAGTCCTGCAAAGAGTTGCCCTTGAAATGGTCGGTACCATTGAAGGCAAGGTGCTCCAAGAGGTGAGCCAAACCGCGCTGGTCATCATTTTCATTGATAGAACCCACTTTCTGTGCGATGTAGAAACTGGCTACATGCTCAGGATAACTGTTGTGACGAATGTAGTAAGTCAATCCATTATCAAGACGACCTATCTTCACATTCTTGTCTACCGGAATAGCTGGCATCTGCTGTGCCATCGCTGTACCTGCAGAAAGGAACAGCACAACTGCTGCAAAAATCTTTCTTAGTTTCATCTGATTTTAATTATTTATGTATTTATTGTTTTCTATATCATTCTTTCTTTATACCTTATTATATATATATCATGCTATTTAATAAGTTCACATAATATATAACGACATATCCAGTAACATGATTACCTTCTGCGATGCAAAATTAAGAAAAATAAAAAAGATTTGCAAACATTTTAGAGAATATCTTCGCGATGTATGCAAATCTTAACCTAAAACTAACATTGGAGGCAGAAAACCAATCCTAACCTACATGAAAACTCTTCATCCATGAACCTCTGAAGAGGCGGATAAGGAAGAGGATTCCCCTGAAAGTGAGTTCGGTAGCCATTGCTATCCATACTCCCTCCAACCCATAGCTCTTGGAAAGCGCATAAGCCAGAGTGAGGCGCACCAGCCACATGGTACCGAGATTGATCATCGCCGGTTTCCGGGTATCGCCCGCTCCTACACAAACACAATAGGTCACGATGCTGGCTGCAAAGAATGGTTCAGCGAAAGCCTCGATGCGCAAACAGACGGTACCCATCTCACGGATACTTTCTACCGGAGAAAGAACGCCAATCATCTCAGGAGCAAAGACATACATCACCACTCCCATCACAGCCATCACAGCCATTCCAAGTCCTACTGTCATATAAGCAAAATTCTTGCACAACCCTACTCGCCCTGCTCCATGCGTCTGTCCCACCAGAGTGGTAGCCGCATCACCAATACCATAACCCGGCATATAGCAAAGACTCTCTGCCGTAATAGCAAAAGAATGGGAAGCAATAGCTATATTGCCAAGAGGTGCCACAATCATGGTACTCACTATCTGCGCCCCGCTCATCAATATGTTCTGTATGGCTATCGGAATACTGATTTTACAGGCATTATGAACATACGACCTGACCCAACGGAAACGGACATGGTCCTGACGGAGATTCAGTATCTTATTCTTGAAACCTGCAAGATAAAGATTAGGCAGAGAGATGCAGACATAAGCCATCGCCGTTCCTAAGGCAGCCCCCACAACACCCAACTTCAGAATATAGATAAACAGGTAATTGAATATCACATCGCAGATGCAGATCAGCACAGCCATCACACTAGGCGTATGCATATTGCCCGCCGATTTCAGCATCATCTCAGATATATGATAAAGGAAAACGAATGGCAGTACCAGACCGTATATCAGAAAATAGCGAGAGGAATTGGTAGCTATATCAGCACCTCCACCCAGCCAATAAGGCAGATAACCATGAATGCCGACACAGAGAAGAGAAACAAAAATGCTGAACGCCACACCGCAAATCAGCGCATGACGAAACACCTGACGGGCATTTGCAAAATCATTAGCTCCGATAAAATGAGCCACCTGTACTGAAAAGCCAGTAGCCGCTGCACTGAGCAAACTACCAATAAGCCAGGTAGTTGACTCTATCAATCCGATGCTGGCAGAAGCCTCTGCTCCCAGATGACCCACCATAGAAGCATCGATGAAGAACATCATCACCGTAGAAATCTGAGCCAACATAGAAGGTATACTCAACCCTACAATAAGATTGAGTTTCTCGCGCCGATCCATCTCCCTACCCAGGCGAATCGACTCCATCAAATAATCTGTCTTCTTGCTATAAAGCATAAATTAATTTCTCGTATATCGCTCATACAAAAAAATATGTGCATATATCATTTCAAACATATGCACATACTTTTTTCTTTAATCTTAATCTTTTTGTTCAGCAATCCACTTCTTGCCAGAAGCTCTCTTATAACTCTTGAGCACCATCTCAAAACGGAGCATTGAATAGGCAGGAACACTACCATTCCCCGAGGAGCCATAAGCCAAGTCGGCTGGCATGAACACCTGCCAATGGTCGCCAGGGTGCATCGCCATCAACGCTGTGGTAAAACCATCTATCCACCCGCCAGAGCTTTGACTTGAGGCCTTATCGGTCTTTGCCTTTATAGGCAATGCCGTCGTCACGTCATACGTTCCGGTGAACGATTGGTCAAAGACATAACCTGTGGCATAAGAGTCGGTAGGTATCAACCTACCACGATAGCTCACCTGGATGGAGTCGGTATAGAGGGGCGACCCGTTGCCATTGCCCTTGTTGAGCACATGCACTACGATATAGTCGGTGTCCTTGTACTTGAGCACCACCTGGCTGCCATTGATGCCCACATTAGGCTTCTGGTTGGCAAGGCTATAGTTGGGTATCACCTTCCACTCGGTACTGCCAGCGGCAATCTGTGCCTTGGCATACGCCAGCGTGTCGGCGAACGCCTTGTCGTTACGTTCCTGCCAGTTGGCATACTCGTCGGTGGTATCATCATCTTCGCTACATGATGACAGTGTGATCACTGCCATCATGAGGAAGAAGAAATATTTCAAACTCTTAAGATTCATCTAAATGTATTTGATTAATTAGAAGTTCTTGATTTCCTTGCCAAGCTTCTTCAATACGCTAGTGATGCTTACGCGCTCCTCGATGATGCTGCGAAGATCTGAGATAGCTACGCGCTCCTGCTCCATGGTATCACGATAACGCAGAGTTACCTTATGATCGTTTGGAGTCTCGTGGTCTACGGTGATACAGAATGGAGTACCGATAGCATCCTGACGGCGATAACGCTTACCGATAGAATCCTTAGGATCACCATAGTGAGTATTGAAGTGGAACTTCAGCTCGTCAACGATTTCGTGAGCCAACTCTGGCAAACCATACTTCTTATCCAATGGGAACACAGCACACTTAACAGGTGCCAAAGCCTCTGGCAAACGCAAAACAACACGTGTCTCGCCATTCTCCAGCTTCTCCTCGCAGTAAGAGTGGCACATTACGCTGAGGAACATACGGTCTACACCGATAGATGTCTCTACATCGTAAGGTACATAGCTCTCGTTCTTCTCTGGATCGAAGTACTTGATAGAACGGCCGCTGTACTTCTCGTGCTGAGAAAGGTCGAAATTGGTACGGCTGTGGATACCCTCTACCTCCTTGAAGCCGAATGGCATCTTGAACTCGATGTCGGTAGCAGCGTTGGCATAGTGAGCCAGCTTCTCGTGGTCGTGGTAACGGTAGTTCTCGTTGCCCATGCCCAGTGCCTCATGCCAAGCAAGGCGAACCTTCTTCCAATACTCAAACCACTTCATCTCTGTACCTGGCTGGCAGAAGAACTGCATCTCCATCTGCTCGAACTCACGCATACGGAATACGAACTGGCGGGCAACTACCTCGTTGCGGAATGCCTTACCAATCTGGCAGATACCGAATGGCAACTTCATACGGCCGGTCTTCTGAACACTCAGATAATCTACGAAGATACCCTGAGCTGTCTCAGGACGCAGATATACCTTGCTTGTAGCATCGCTGGCAGCACCCATCTGGGTAGAGAACATCAGGTTGAACTGACGAACGTCTGTCCAGTTCTTGGTACCGCTGATAGGGCAAACGATACCCTCGTCCTCGATAATCTGCTTCAGCATCTCGAGGTTAGGACCCTGCATAGCCTCAGTATAGCGGGCATGGAGGTCATCAAACTTCTTCTGGTTCTCCAGAACGCGAGGGTTGGTAGCGCGGAACTGAGCCTCATCGAAGCTGTCACCGAAGCGCTTCTGAGCCTTGGCAATCTCCTTGGCAATCTTCTCCTCATACTTAGCCATGTGATCCTCGATGAGCACATCGGCACGATAACGCTTCTTGGAGTCGCGGTTATCAATCAATGGGTCATTGAAGGCATCAACGTGACCGGAAGCCTTCCATACAGTAGGGTGCATGAAGATAGCTGCATCGAGACCTACAATGTTCTCGTGCAACAATACCATGCTCTGCCACCAGTACTGCTTGATATTGTTCTTGAGCTCAACACCGTTCTGACCATAGTCGTAAACGGCAGCCAAGCCATCATAAATTTCACTACTTGGGAACACGAAGCCATATTCCTTGCAATGGCTTACAATTTTCTTAAAAACATCTTCCTGTGCCATGATTAAATCTTATTTTTTTCAAATTTTCGGCAAAGATACTCTTTTTTCTCGAAAAATTGTTGTATTTTTGCCATAAATTAATAAAATAAGTATTAAAAGCTATATATGAGCGACGAAATTAAAGATAAAAACGGTCTTGAAGAGGAAAAATCGCCAAATTTGGAAAATTCTTCTACAGAATCTGAACAGGATGCTGCAGAAGATGCCAACGAGGAGATTTCGACCGAAGAACATTCCGATTATAAGCCGGTGAACCGATTCGATGCTTCTGCTGTACATCACCTCAGCGGAATGTATCAGAACTGGTTCCTCGACTATGCATCGTATGTGATCCTCGAACGTGCCGTTCCTCATATTGAGGATGGTTTGAAACCGGTACAGCGACGCATCCTCCACTCTATGAAGCGCATGGACGACGGAAGATACAACAAGGTTGCCAATATCGTGGGACATACCATGCAGTTTCACCCTCACGGTGATGCGTCTATCGGAGATGCTTTGGTACAGATGGGACAGAAAGACCTGCTCATCGATACGCAGGGTAACTGGGGAAACATTCTTACGGGCGACCGTGCTGCTGCTCCCCGATATATCGAGGCACGCCTCTCTAAGTTTGCTCTCGACGTGGTTTTCAATCCTAAAACCACCGACTGGCAACTCTCTTATGATGGCAGAAACAAGGAGCCAATCACGCTCCCTGCCAAATTCCCGCTGCTCCTGGCACAAGGTGCCGAGGGTATTGCCGTGGGATTGAGCAGTAAGGTTTTGCCACATAATTTCAATGAGATTTGCGATGCTGCCGTCCACTATCTCAAGGGCGAGCCATTCCAACTCTATCCCGACTTCCCTACAGGCGGTGCCATCGATGTAAGTAAATACAATGATGGACAGCGAGGGGGTGCATTGAAAGTAAGAGCCAAAATCGACAAACTCGACAACAAGACACTTGTTATCAGCGAGATACCGTTCAGCAAGACTACAGGCAGCCTCATCGATTCTATCACCAAAGCGGTAGAAAAGGGTAAGATTAAGGCACGCAAGGTAGACGACGTTACTTCGGCAAATGTTGAGATTCTTGTGCATCTGGCACCAGGTACCTCATCAGATAAAACGATGGACGCACTCTACGCATTCAGCGATTGCGAAATCAACATCTCGCCCAACTGCTGCGTCATCGAAGACAACAAGCCTGTTTTCCTCACCATCAGCGATGTATTGCGCCACAGCGTAGACCGCACAATGGGATTGCTGCGCAAGGAACTGATGATCAGAAAGGGTGAATTGGAGGAACAGCTCTTCTTCTCTTCTCTCGAACGGATTTTCATCGAAGAACGTATCTACAAGGAGCGAAAGTTTGAGCAGAGTAAGAGTCAGGATGAGGTTGTTGCCTTCATCGATTCAAAACTCGAACCATTCAAGGACAAACTCTTTACTGCCGAAGTAGACGGTAAGGGTATGGTAGAATATGCCTTCCATCGGGAAATTACCCGCGAGGACATTCTCAAACTCCTGGAAATCAAGATGCAGCGAATCCTTAAATATAATAAGGATAAGGCAGACGAACTGCTGATGAAGATTAAGGCTGAACTGGCAGAGATTGAGAACGACCTGGCTCACATGACTGATGTAACCATCAACTGGTTTGAATATCTCAAGGGCAAATATGGAAAGAACCATCCTCGCAAAACAGAAATCAGAAACTTTGATACCATTGAGGTTACCAAGGTTGTAGAAGCTAACCAGAAACTCTACATCAACCGTCAGGAAGGTTTCGTTGGTACAGGGTTGAAGAAGGATGAATTCGTATGCAACTGCTCCGACCTCGATGACATCATCATCTTCTATAAGGATGGCAAGTTTAAAGTCACCAAAGTAGCAGACAAGATATTCGTCGGTAAGAATATCCTCCATGTACAGGTATTCAAGAAGAACGATAAGCGCACCATCTACAACTGTGTTTACCGCGACGGCAAGCAAGGCGATTACTTCATCAAGCGATTCAATGTAACCGCCATGACCCGCGACAAGTTGTATGACATCACCCAGGGCACACCTGGCAGCCGCGTCATCTATTTCACTGCCAACCCGAATGGAGAGGCAGAAATCATCAAGTGTACGATGGAGCCAGACCTGACGAAGAAGCGCCAGAGCATCTTCCTGGAGAAGGATTTCTCAGACATTCTGATCAAGGGACGTGCTGCCAAAGGTAATCTCCTGACCAAGCGCACCATTCGCCGCATCGGTCTGAAGAGTCACGGTCACAGCACGTTAGGAGGCAGAAAGGTTTGGTTCGACCCAGACGTAAACCGCATCAACTACGATGAGAACGGCCGCTTCCTGGGCGAATTCAATGATGATGATTCAATCTTAGTTGTACTCGACAACGGTGAATTCTACATCACCAATTTCGATGCCAACAACCACTACGAGGACAACATCATCCGCTTAGAGAAATGGGATGAGCATAAGATATGGACAGCAATTCTCTACGATGCCGACAATCAGGGATATCCATACATCAAGCGATTCACGATGGATGCCACCAAGCGCCATCAGAATTTCATGGGCGAGAACCCTAACTGCAAGCTCATCTTGCTTACCGATACGGTTTATCCACGCATCAAGGTTACTTATGGCGGTGTGGATGCCATCCGTCCTGCCGAAGAAATCGATGCCGAGCAGTTCATTGCGCAGAAGAGTTTCAAGGCAAAGGGTAAGCGCCTCACGACATGGAAGATTGAAAGCATCGAGGAATTGGAACCAACCCGATTCCCTGAACCGCCTTCTGAGGATAATGATGAGGAACAGGATGGTTCTGACTCAGAAAATGAAGGTGAAAACCTAGATCCTGATGCTGGCAAAAGCCAGCAACAGGTGATTGACGAACTGACTGGTCAGACCAATCTCTTCTCAGAAAAAGATTTCGAAGAAGATCAGAAGGATAAAGACTGGTTATCGAAGCAATAAAAAAGCAAAGAAAAGCAGCAAGAAAAGCGCAAAAGAAAGCAGCAAGAAAAGCGCTAAAGAAAAGCAGCAAGAAAAGCTGTAAGAAAAGCGCCCATCATAAAAAAAAAGAGCTTAAGCCCCCAAAAGCTTAAGCCTTTTTTTTATTATCTTGCTATTTGCATTTCTGTATTTCGCGTTTCTGCGTTTCAGCATTTCGCGTTTCGCATTTCTCGTTTCAGCAAAAAAGAAGCCAGTCCCCCTCCTGCCCCCGTTCCAGGCGATTCCATCGCCTGTCCCCCCAGCAGTCAGCAGCCTTCATTTTTACCTTTTATACCCCGCCAGCTTTTTCAGGCAGTATTCCTTAAAGTCATTCCAGTGGTAATAAGGAGCCACATCGCTCTTGATAGGCAAAGTAGCCTCATCTTCATTCAAAAGCACCTTTACCAATACATCATTCGCCTTGTTTCTATAAAAAACGAACTGCAGGTTGGTAGCCATCGGGGTAATCTTATAATCCCACCATTGAGAAGCAATCTTCTCCGGATCCTTAATCTCCTCGCCATACCCATTCAAATCCAGCAAACAGGTAAGCGGAGTAACCATTGTATCATGTCCATATCTCAGGGTAGCACCCGGATGCGGAAGAGCGATACAACTATCTGCCTTCTGGATGATATTCCTCAAGAGATTGCGCTGGGAGAATGGCTGCACATTGCCCGTATAAGGCGAATTGCCGTAAGCCATCTGCCACCAGATGTTGGCATTCAGCCAGTTCTGATACAGTTCCTCCTCAGTAAAGAGATCGTAGAGCGAAACCTTGCCCCTCAATTCCGTGCCCTGAATAGAGCTTGCCATCTCATAAAGCTTTCTGTTCAAGTCGCTCTGGTTGATGTTCTGCTTCACCCAGGCAGGGTCGTTGAAAAGCTTCTTCATCAGGCGGCTGCAGTTAACGTGCTTCTGGGCAAACTCCTGCTGCGCTACCCTGATGCCCACGCTATTCTTCAAGCTATCCAGGTATCTGTCGCCCTGGTTCATATAATACATATCATGCTCGCTGGCATCATGGAAGATATGAAGTTTCGGATTAATACGCAACATCTGCTGCAAACCGTTCTCCATAGAGAGGATGCATCGGATTACCAAAGTACTTCGGGTCTCAATATTCGTATTACCGGCAAAAATCTCAGGGAATCGCTCCATCATTCTTCTGGTGATACCCTGATGCTGGAGAGCTCCGAGCGGAGTCAGTTCGCCATCGCGCCCCTTCGCCTCCTCACGAATCATCTTCACCTTAGCCAGCGTTTCCTCGCCCTTAGCTGTCAGTTTGCCCTCCTGCTTCGCTTTGAGCAGAGAGAAATAAGGCACATCATAAGCCTGTTTGCCTATCATATAGCGGGAACCATGCCGCCCATAATGGCTCAGATAGAAAGGCTTATAACCTTTAGGAGCCGCAGTCAACTGCTTCTGAGGACCACGATAAGCTACATAGTTACTACCCGAAAGCGTAATATCCCGCTTGAAATCCTCTTGCGGAGTCTGTGCTGTCAGAGGCATCGTCAATGTAAGAGATGCCAACAATAATAGATTCTTTGTATTCATTGTTATCATATAATTTTGTTTGGGAAACATACAGTCTCATTTAATTCCAATTCATCAGTTTTCTCAGGAACGGAAGCAATTCTGCCGCCATCTTCCGATGCTGCAACATACTAGGATGCCAACTGGCGCCATAACCTAAATCTCCTTTCTGGAAACTGAAATCGAAACGGTAAATGTTCTTATCGGTTTTATTGGCATCAGCACAGATTCTATCAAGCACAGTTCGCTGCTTGCTACTCTCCTTCTCGCCGAGCATCGGACCTGTCAACATCACAATCTTTGCATGAGGATACTTGCTACGTACCGTTTTAAGAAACATGCGATAATTCTTCTCGTAGAGTTGAATATCATAATTCTTGGTAGAAAGATCGTTCGTACCCAAATTGATGCAGACCAACTGAGGCTGATACTTGGCAAAATCCCATTTTTCATCATGCTGGTCAAATAAGGTATATTCATATTGCCAAGGCATGTTATCGGCATCACCCGTCTTCGGACCATTATAATTACGATATACACCGATACCACTACGGGAGATAGAAGTATGCTGAGCCTTCAGACTGTCACTTACGATATTGGCATAAGTAAGCCAATGGTTCTCCGTTTCATCCTCAAAAGGATCAGACATGTTGATACTTTCTACACCATAACCGCAGGTGATGGAGTTTCCGATAAATTCAATCTTCCGGTCTGGGAGAGCTGGAGCCTCAACAAGATGACATCCCTTATCAAGAACAAATCCTCTGAATTCCGGTTTGCGGAATAAGCCTTCTATCACATACATCACCTTAGCATGATGCACCCCCTTTGGCAAAGCCGCAGCCAGGGTAACAACCGAATCGCGTTCGGCATTAAAGCCCACTTTGAAAGGTTCGCAACCATCAATCTGCGCCATGAAATATCCAGTCTTCGGGCGACATAGCATTTTCAGAGAAGAACCTTGGAAACTAGCCTCAATCGTAGTTCCCGGATAATTGAAACTGGCTACATCAGGATTCTTAGCAAAACTCACACGTCCAACATACTGAATCATCGGATGAGAAGCCTTTACGATCTCTCCCTCAATAGGAAGAGTAGTTGATTTCTTCACGTTTCCAGCCATCATTGTGGAAGAAGCCATCAATGTAGCCAGCATCATAACCCATACTTTTTTCATTTTCCTGTTATTATAGTTTTTATCTGTCCTTACTGTTCTGCCTTCGTTTTTTTGCAAAGTAAAGCCAAAACGGTATCTGTTTGCAAAATTACCATTATTTCTCGTAAAAAGCAAGTAAAACCATCATTTTTTTCATTTTTCTTCTTTTTATTCAAATTATTATTGTATCTTTGCACCCACAAATGCGCTTGTGGCGAAATTGGTAGACGCGCTAGACTTAGGATCTAGTGGTTCAGGCCGTGTAGGTTCGAGTCCTATCAGGCGCACAAAAAAATGCTAAGTAGTTAATAATTAACTACTTAGCATTTTCTTTTAATATAACTACCTGTCTTTTTACACCTTTTTGTCAGATCCTTCTCCTCAAGCAGAGAGATACCTACATCATCCCTTCCAGTTTTTCCTGTGCCTCGCGCATATCTTTTTCAAAATTCACATGGTCTAGAAGGAATTCCGTTCTGCCTTGAGAAAGAAGAAGATAGAGCTGCGGATTCATACCCTCTACATACTGGGCAATGGCATACTCTATATCATCACGCTGCGTAGGATTGGTGGAAAATTCAAAAACCCTGAGCTTCTGATGAATAAAGCAATATGCCGACTCTATACAATCTCTGGTGATGCCCCCTGCCAAGAGAGCATCACCATTATTATTCTGATTCATTCTGAATATCCTTTCTATTTCACGCCCTTCATCGACAAGGCGATGCGCTTGCGCTTCAAATCTACTTCTGCTACTCTCACCATCACATGCTCATGAAGTTTTACCACCTCAGAAGGATCCTGAATGTAACGGTTTGACATCTGGGATACATGCACCAGACCATCGTTGTGGACACCTATATCTACAAAGGCACCAAACTTGGTAATGTTGGTAACAATGCCCGGCACAACCATGCCCACCTGCAAATCCTCTATCTCCTTGATGCTGGCATCAAACTCAAACTTCTCCACTTCACCACGAGGATCCAAGCCCGGCTTGTCAAGCTCAGCCATGATATCGGTCAAAGTAGGCATACCCACCTCGGCACTCACATATTTCCGGATATCAATCTTCTTCTGCAGTGCCTTGTCTTCTACCAGCTGCTTCACTGTTACGCCCTGATCTTTCGCCATCTGCTCTACCAGCGCATAGCGCTCCGGATGAACGGCACTGTTATCCAAAGGATTCTTGGCACCTGGAATGCGGAGGAAGCCGGCACACTGCTCGAAGGCAGAAGGACCCAGACGTGGCACCTTCTTCAACTGGGCACGGGAAGCGAAGGCTCCATTCTCGCGGCGATATTCCACGATATTCTTGGCAAGCGTAGGTCCCAAACCACTCACATAGGTCAGCAGATGCTGCGATGCGGTATTCAGGTTGACACCTACCGAGTTCACGCAACTCATCACCACCGTATCCAGACTCTTCTTCAGCTGAGTCTGATCCACATCATGCTGATACTGTCCCACACCGATGCTCTTCGGATCAATCTTCACCAACTCAGCAAGCGGATCCATCAGTCTTCGTCCGATGCTTACAGCACCACGCACGGTAACATCCTCATCCGGGAACTCATCTCTTGCAATCTTCGAAGCCGAATAGATAGAAGCACCATCCTCGCTCACGACGTAGATATCTACCGGATGAACGAAATCGATGCTATGCAGCCAGTCGCTGGTTTCGCGGCTTGCCGTACCGTTACCTACAGCCATTGCCTCCACCTGATACATCTTAACCATGCGCTGGATAGCAGCCGTAGCCTCGCTCTTTCTGTTGCGAGGAGGATGAGGATAAACGATTTCATGATGAATCAGATTGCCCTGCGCATCGAGACAGCAAGTCTTGCAACCATTGGCAAAACCCGGGTCAACCGCCATCACGCGTTTCTGTCCTAAAGGAGCCGCCAACAATAGCTGACGCAGGTTTTCGGCGAATACCACGATAGCCTCCTCATCCGCCTTCTGCTTACTGAGCGCAGCAAATTCGGTTTCAATGCTAGGCTTCAACAATCGCTTGAAGGCATCATCCACCGCTTCGCCCACCAGCGTCTGGCACTCACCGAAACCATGAACATAGTGGCGCTTCAGTTTATCCTGACACTGCTCATCATCAGCCGAGATGCTGACACGCAAGAATCCTGCCGCCTCGCCTCTACGCATAGCCAGCAACCGGTGCGAAGAACATTTCTTCAATGGTTCTGAGAAATCGAAATAGTCGGAGAAGCGCTGCGCCTCTTCCTCATCCTTCTTCTTGGCAACCACCTTAGAAGTGATGATGGCACTGCGTCTGAACTCACCGCGAATCTGATTGCGGCTCTGCTCATTCTCACTTACGGTTTCGGCGATGATGTCCTTGGCGCCCTGAAGTGCAGCCTCCACATCCTTCACCTTATCGCCCACAAACTTCCTGGCAGCCTGTTCCGGATTGCGTTCACGCTGGAAGAGAAGCAACTGTGCCAGAGGCTCCAATCCTGCCTCACGTGCTATCTGTGCACGGGTGCGGCGCTTAGGCTTATAAGGAAGATAGATATCTTCCAGTTCGGTGGCATTCCAGCACTGTTCGATGCGTTTTTTCAGTTCATCCGATAGTTTTCCCTGTTCCTCGATGGTTTTGAGGATAGTCTCTTTTCTCTTCGCCATCTCAGAGAGTTTCTCGTTAGCCTGTGCGATGGCTTCGATGTTTACCTCGTCCATATTACCGGTTTTCTCCTTGCGGTATCGCGAGATAAACGGAATGGTGCAGCCCTCTTCGAGCAGCGCCAGAGTATTTTCTACAGCCTGCTCCTTCAGATTGAGCTGGGCTGCTATCAGCTTTGTAAATTGATTCATTTATGATATTAATAAAAAAAGATTCAAACTGTTTGTTCATGCAAAGATAGAGAAAAAAGTTGGTTTACCCAAATATTCCCTCATATTATTTGGCGGTTTCAATAAAAAATCGCTGCCATCCTTCAAAAATAACTTCAGATACATGCAGCATACCTGCTTTTTTTGATTTACATCAACAATACGGCTTGTTTTACAAGAAAAACTGAGAAATTGTTTTGAGTTTCGAGTTATTTCCTATACCTTTGCCGCCGAATTAGAGAGTGCGGAGCATGTCTGGGATGTGCTTTGCTATTATAAATAAGGGGCTGAAAAGCTACCTGATTAGAGTTATAAAATAAAGTAATAATTAAAAGAAAAGATTGATTATGAAGAAGATTATGTTGAGCCTTGCTATGGCTCTCGTTTCAGTTTGCGCTAGCGCACAGGTTTACATCGGTGGTACTGCTGGTATTTCCAGCAACAAGATCGGTGATGGTGACAGCAAGACAGCTTACACCTTGATGCCAGAGATTGGTTACGAATTCAACAACAAGTGGGAAGCAGGTCTCGAGATCGGTATCAAGAAGGGCAATGTTTGCGAACTCAGTGCAGTACCAGAAGCAACAACATTCATTGTAGCTCCTTACGTACGTTATACAGCCGTAGAAACCAAGTTGGTTAACCTCTTCGTTGAGGGTACAATCGGTTACGGCAGCGTCAGCAAGGGCGGTGGCGATTCTTACGAGGTAGGCATCAAGCCAGGTTTGGCTGTTAAGCTTTCAGACCACGTAAACTTCATCACAAAGGTAGGTTTCCTCGGTTACAGAGGTTATTCTCCTGACCATGGTGACAACTGGTCAACATTCGGACTTAACGTAGATGCGAGCAACATTTCATTTGGTGCTATCTACAAGTTCTAATCTTAGGGTGCTCATTTACTCATAAGCAATAATATCAGGGGCGCAAGCGATTCCTTTCATGGAAACAGCTTGCGCCCTATTTTTTTGTTCAGCAAGCGAACACGCTTTTACTCTTCACTCTTCACCTTTCCCTCGGAAACGCCTGTGTTTATCGGCATTTCGAGGGGTGAAGAGTTTACAGCGACTCTTCACCCACTCTTCACCACTCTTCACCGATTCCCAAGACCAACAGGCGTAAATTGCAGCGCAAGACCGCTAGGCGTCCCTGAGGAGGGTGTGTCATAGGTCTGGATGTTGTTGCATAACAGTTGAGCATCGCATGCACATCACCTGTTGTGCATGCGCATATCAGCTGTTATACAAGCGCACAACAGCTGTTGTGCGACCGAAGATACTGACTGTCTCAACAACATATCCTAGCTCTTACAACTACATATCCTTACTCATCCAACAACATATCCTAGCTCTTCCAACAACAAGAAGAGGGTGAATCATAAACTTATAACACACCATCCGCTGAACCAGCCAGGGTGAAGAGTGGTGAAGAGTGGGTGAAGAGTGTCCAAGAACTCTTCACCCCTCGGAATGCCGATAAACACAGGGGATTCCGAAGAAAAGGTGAAGAGTGAAGAGTTTTTCCTTATCCCTTACTTACAACTATAATTCAGACATTTACGCTGACTGTTCCTATAGAACAGCCAACTAGCGAGTGTACGGCTAGTCTGCTGTTCTTCATTCGCCTGTACACTATTTCCGGTTAACAGCCAACTTATTCCTCGGCAGAATACTTTTCCATAACCAGGCAATAAACGCTACATACTGATAAAAACTCTGGCAGGTATAACAAAATTGGAGACAAAGGAAACTTTTTAGCAAAAATAAATAAGCAAAAAGTTTGGAGTTTCGAAAGAAAAAGCATATATTTGCACCTTGAAAAGTGCACATTGTGCACAAACGTGCACCTTTCAAGGTGCATATACTATAAAAACAGCATCTTAAAAGATGCATAAAATAAGGTGAAATATGGATATTACACTCGTAAACTACATGAAAGAACAGCTGCGTCTAGTAAGTCTGGACTTTAAGCGTTATATGTATGACAAACTTCCTTGGCAAGCAAGGTTCATTGGACTCATGGGGCCCAGAGGAGTAGGAAAATCGACTTTGATTCTTCAACATCTTAAAGAAATGGATGCAGAAACACAGGCAAAAAGTCTCTACATATCAGCAGACCATAGCTATTTCACAACTCACACACTAATTGATACAGCAGACCAATTTGTACGTGAAGGAGGCGAAACGCTTTATATAGATGAAGTACATAAATATGATGCATGGTCGAGGGAATTGAAGCAAATCTACGACTCCCACCCTGAGCTCAAGATTTTCTTCACAGGATCTTCAATGCTTGATATTTTAGATGGAGAGGCAGATTTGAGCAGAAGAGTCGTATTATATGAGATGCAGGGTATGTCTTTTAGGGAATATCTGGAAATGTTCGAAGGTATCAAGACACCAGTCAGGTCATTAGATGATATTCTGAGGGGAAATATTGAAATAAAAGAGGTGCTTCACCCTATTCCGCTCTTCAATAAATATCTGAAAGAAGGATACTATCCGTTTTCCAAGGAAGGCTTCTTCCAGCAAAGACTACAGCAGGTGATACGTCTTACGATGGAAGTAGATATTCCACAATATGCCAACATGTCGCCAGCAACAGGGAAAAAACTCCGTCGCATGTTATCTATCATAGCAGGCAATGTACCCTATAAGCCAGAAGCCACAGGATTGGCAAACGAAATCAAAGTGAGCCGTAATGATATTCCTACCTATCTTCTGTACATGGAAAAAGCGGGAATGATTGGCCAGTTACGTGACGAAACAGGCGGAATGAGAGGATTGGGAAAGACAGAGAAAGTTTATCTCGATAATCCGAATATCATATATGCACTTTCTGGCAATAATTCTAACATCGGTAATGTGAGAGAGACATTCTTCTACAACCAAACCAGAGTCAATCAGGATGTTACATCATCTAAGATTTCCGATTTTACAATAGGAAAGTATACATTTGAGATTGGGGGTGCCAAAAAGAGTCATAAGCAGGTGAAGGATGTGGAAAACGCTTATATTGTGCGTGATGATATAGAATATGCTAATGGTGACATATTACCACTATGGAGTTTTGGTCTTTTATATTGAAACTAAACAATTCCGGAATACAGTTTATACTGCAACAATAAATAAGGGGCGTGCTTAAATGAGCACGCCCCCAGACGAGAGATTTTATGTATTCTTTTCACAAAGAACTCAATAAAACATTATGTATATAATTTTATTTACTTTGCAAACCAGGATACAAAACTGCAGTAACCATAGCATAACCACTACGAACCATCGTTTTGGTTTCTGGAGTCGTATCAGAGGTAAAGAACTGGAAACGAATAGTAGTTGCTTCGCCCGTATCCCACTGTCCATTATCTTCAAACGCCAAATCTGTTACTCCATAATCATCATAATACTTGAAGTAACCTTTAAGGCCAGCCTCTTTCTTGAACGTACGTACATTATTAACCTGATCCCACATCTGACACCAAACATAACGAGTTACAATAGTCGGGTCTTTAGAAGAAACAGGAGACTGATATGTTCCCATATACTGTACATTATTAATAGCAAGAGATAAATTGTTTTCATCAAAAACTACAGGAAGCGACAAGCCCCATTTAGGGAACTTCAACACACAATTATCAGGAGTACCTTCTAATGTTGCATCATATGAAACTTGCTTTTTTGTACTATAATTATAACCATAGAAATAATATTCACCAGCAATGTCCTTAGCAAATTCATACTGGGAAACACTGATCGTATCTTTTACATTGCCACATGAATAAGCTACCCAACCTCGACGAAGATGACCGCTGGTATTCTCTGCCAGATCAACCTTCAAACTATCCTTTGTAGCATTAACAGTAATCCAACTATCAGAAGAACTTACTTCTACAGGCAAATCATGTTTCATGTAATATGAAAAAGAAGTCGCAGCATCAGAAAACGCAGCAATGCCTGAATTTGCTCCATCTAAGACACAAACAGATCCTAACTGTGAGACATTTACAATAGTAGAATCTGTTTCTGAAGCCTTAAGAACCAAGGTTGTATGACGAGATTCATTAGATGTATTCTGACCAGCAGTAAGAGCTACAGTATTACCTTTTGTATCTACCGAAAGCCACTCAGCTGCAGAATAGGCTTTCATAATATCTTTACTAACAGTAACCTCATGCTCACCACCATTGGCATCAAAAGATGTTTCGGCAGAAAGGACTTTCAATGCAGTTTCTTCCACCTTGTCATCATCATCACAGGAAGCCAAAATAAGGCTTCCCATTAAGATGAATGATAAATAATATATTCGTGATAATCTCATAACACTTTCTTTTAATTGTTACTTAACAAATTTCTTACCGAACACAGGGTTTGCATGAAAAGCCGGTATCTTATTACAAAGCATCTTTGTCTTCATCATGCCCTTTACCCTAGCAGCACTCGTTTCATTGGCCGGAATCTTGACAAGTACAGGACTCTGCATGATATCAAGATAGCCAAGAATATCATTAGAAGATGCAGGATTTGGATTGCACGCCTCCAAATATACTGAAGAAATCTGCTCTCCATTTACTTCGCCTTCAGAGAAGATAGCATAAGTACCATTTTCGGCATCATAGCTTACAGGTGCAGAATAAGTGAAATTAGTAGAGAGTGCACTCCAATATTGATCTCCTACGAAGATATTATAGACAGAACAAGCAGTACCACTAGTCAATGTTACTCCACCCAAATACTGGAAGCTACTCCAATCGAAGCTTAATGTCTCATCGTTCCACTTCAATGTTGCATGCAAAGGAATTCTACCACCTAAATAAATTGGCATATCGATAGCATTGGCATTATCCACAGTTACATCAAATGTACTCTGGCAAACATTACCATCTTTATCATAATACTGCAATAGATAGGTACCAAAAATATCCTTGGCACACTCCATTTGAGAAACAACAAACTCGCCCTCACCATTTTCATTAGCGACCTTAACTGTTGCCTGACGAGGATGTCCCTCATTATTAGCAGTCACATTTAATGTAAGTCCATTCTCGCTTGCATTAATGGTCAACCAATCAGCATCAGATGTATAAGTAAATGCATTAGCCATATTAAGCTGTATCTCCTTAGTCTGCGCCTCATCATTCAGAGCAACAGAAGCACCGACATTTTTAATAACATAACTTGGAGATATCAATGGCTGCAGAACCAAAGATTTGCCACTAGCAACATCAGTAGCTGTCAGATTCAATTCTCCAGCCTTCTGTACAAAATTATGTGCATCACCTGCAAAAGCCACTGGCACAGCAATTCCATTTGGTGTAACACAATATGGATTACGAACTACGGACTTATCAGAAGCTACATAAGAATATCTACGACTGTTAAATGAGACAACACCTTGTTCTACCCCATCTTCCATCACACGATAACTGTCAAACATATTATCCTCGAAATCATAAATGGCGTTGAAATAGGTAGACCAATCCGTATTCTCCGGCAAGCGGATGAGACGCATTTTGTTACCCGTTGTACGTCCCTTCAAGTCAATCGTATCATTACTGATCTTCATGACAGTAAACTCGAAGTCGCCTCCATTGGTAGTACCATCCGACTTTGGATTAGCAAAATAATGCATCCATTCATTATAGGTGTTAAATGTAAGAACAGGACCCTGATCTTTCACTACATCATAAGATGAATGTGTTATATCTGTAGGGTCATCTACCAAATCTAATGCAACATCAGCCTTACCATCTTTAAACTTTACCAGATAAGTACATCCACCACTTGTATACTCATCACCAAGATAATACTGAAAAGCCCAACCGCTGGTAGAAGACTCCAAAATCTGCTTGGTTTCTTCTGTAGCATGCTCCAGTCTTTCTGCAGCTGACTCATCAAACACTTCCTTATCGTCATGCAGACAAGACTGAAAAGACAGCATGCTAATTACACCCATGATATATAATAAAAACTTTCTCATGTCTCATTACTTTAAATGTTCCAAATCTAATGAACTCATTTCTCGACCACGATGCTGAACAGCCTTGTGCAACTCGTCAATATCAAGATTCCAGGAATCCTTCATATAGTTACGAATCATCTCCAGCTTCTGGTTGATAATAGCAGCACCTTGGGTTCCAGCAGCCTTCAACTTGGCAGCCCAGGCATCATCTGTGCAAGTTACATACTGAGCCATTGTCTCAGCAAAATCCTCGCGACCTTCAACCATTGCATAATTACGAACAAAACCCTTCTTAAGAGCTGTAGCATTAGGAACCTGGTACCAGTCGCCACTTACATAATCTGCTTCAGAAATACGATCAAAGTCTGTATTATAAGGCTTCTTCTGGTTCAGAATATGAGTAAACTCATGATGCATCGTAGTGAAATAATAAGTTGTAAGAGCATCATAATCTTTCAATGTAGCATCATCCAGATTATTCACCATATAAAGAGTAACCTTGTAACCACCTTCGGCAGTACCCAGCACCATTGTACCCGTATTCTCATAAGCAGGCGAACCAATCAACGTGATGACACGAGGTACATTCGTCTTGATGAAATCCTGACCGGCAACCTCATTGTAAGCATCAAACCACAGATATTTCACAATGATAGCCAACTTAGCTGACTTTGCAGAATCAGCAGGCACCAGATTGTACTTCATATCACTCTCTATCTTCTGCCATTTATACTGGAAATCCACATTATATGGATAAGTATAGTTCGTCAACAACCACTGGTCAAGATTGTCACGATCAGTCGCATCAGTCGGGAAGATAGTAGCTCCATCAGGATCATCATCTGAGCAAGAAACAAATCCCAAGCTCATGACAGCTACCATCAAAAGCAAATATATTTTTTTCATACTTTTATTCTTTAATTAAGCGTTTTAAAAACATTACTTAGTACGTGGATTTGCCTCCAAACCTGAGTTGATAACATCCTGTGGAAGCTGGATAGCACGACGAGGATCATCTACAGTCAAGCTGTCAGTCACATCAAGAATTTCATCATTCTTATTTAATGTGCGGCGATAGATAACAATACCATAGCGTTTTACATCCTGCATACGCAATCCTTCATGCAGACTCAAGATACGTTTCAACTGCAAGATGCATTGCAAAACAGGTTCCTGAGTCTCTGCATCAATCGTAAATGCTGGGTGCAAAGCCTTCTTTACTGTTGGCTCCTTTGGAGTATAATACTTAATACCTTTATAGTATTCCTTAATGCCATCTACAGAAAGTGTTACATTACTGCTACTGAATACAGAAAGTTCAGTATTCACATCATCTACAGCCTTCTGGTATTCACCCTTCAAGGCATAAGCCTCAGCACGATCCATGAGCAGCATATCTGTATTAAACGCTGAAAATATGCTATGAGCATAACCTATTCCTGCCTGCAAATCAGTATATTCAAACTCATAAGGAATCTTACGAAGAAAATATTTTGACAAAGCTGAATTGTTCCATACCTTATAATTAAAACCGGTATTGCTTCCCCATGGACCTGCAGCCTGCAACGTCTCTGTTTTCGCCAATACCTTTCCATGCGCATAACGGTCACCAGTTGAATATGGACCACCAACAACACCCCATGCTGAATAAGCCGTCTGTAATAGGAGGTTAGCATTATTTCCAGAATTTACATACGCTTCTGGCTGCACTTGTTTGTTCATACTCAAACTAGAAAGGCTAGCCCAGTCTCGCAACTGTGATGCGGGATTATCCCCCAAAACTTTGGTAGCATAATCTATAGCCTTGTCGTAATCCTGATAATAGAGGTAGAAACGAGTAGCAAAAGCATAAGCAGCCTTTTGGGTAAAATGGAACTTCGGGGTAGAATAGGTATTACCCACCAAAGGAAGACCTGCCTGAATATCTGCATCTATCTTCTTATATAAATCTTCCAAAGTACCGCGATAGTACTTCTGACCTACTACTGTCTCCGTATGCTCAGGATAAGGCAATCCCAATTTGCTGGCAGCGGTAGTTTTGTCATATGCATCGCAGAATACGGTAGAAAGCATAAACTCTGCGTAGGCACGGCAGAGAAGAGCCTCTCCCAACTGAGCAGAATACTCTTTCTGTTCTGTATCAGATAGTTTAGCTATATATTCTATAGAAGCATTAGCTGAAGAAATGGCCTTATAATACGCATTCCATAATTCCTGAGGAGTCTCATCGTCCTGAATCTCTGTAATATCTTCCCATCGATAGGCCTCTCCCTGGAATTTGTCGTACTCTGTCCAACCAGTATTATCTATACAGTCTGTATTGTCAGAGTACATCTCCAACAAATAGGCAGGATAATGTGAAGAATAAGCACTGACGAGCAAGTTGCTTACATCATCAGTAGACTTCAATTCCATACGATTGTCTGGCAACTTATCCAAATAATCATCACAAGATGAAAATCCCAAGAGTGAAACTGCCAAAACCGTAGATAATAAATATTTTGTTCTTTTCATTGTGCTTGCATTTTATTAAAGTCCAACTTTAACTGTTAAAGTAAACTGTCTTGGAACAGGTGAAGAAACACCTCCTGAACGGAAGAACTCAGGATCCTGACCATTCAACTTCTTATCAGCATAGATAAGGAAGAGGTTGGTTGCCTGTAATTTCAAAGACAGATTGTTGAGCGGATGAATCCATGCCTTAGGGAAATCATAACTCAATGATATTTCCTTCATTCTGATGAAGTCACCTTTGGCAATACGTACATCAGAATAGTTGTAGGCATTGTAACCATAACGCAATTGCTTATTGTTCTGATACTGATAGTAGCTCAAAATAACAGGCACATCAGTATATTTCTCATCACCTGGCTGCACCCAACGGTTCTTAAACTCCTTAGTCATAGAGCTCAAATCAGAATAGGTAGCAGAGAACACAGGGTCAAGACGCACAACATTTCCAAAAGAATAGGTCATGAACACATTCAGAGCAAAACCTTTATACTTGAAGATATTACCCAAAGAGCCCTGTATAGTTGGATCGGTAGGACCTTCGTACTGCAGGAAATCGAGGTTCTCACGCTCCTGGAAGTTGATGTCATCAGAAGTCACATTACCCTTCTCGTTAAGGAAAGTTGGCAGACCATCTTCATCCAAGCCCTGGAATTTTACTGAGAACAAAGAACGTACAGGATACCCTTCTCTACGACCACCCATATTGGTAATCAAGTCAATGGCACGATCCTGGCTTTCCAAGTTAGTAATCTCTGTCTTTGTATGAGAGAAGATGAAACTTGTATTCCAAGAGAAATCCTTGTTCTTGATGTTGGTTGTACTGATACTCAATTCCTGACCATTAGCCTTCATATCCGCAGCATTAGCCCAACGGATTACCTCGCCGCCGATACCCTGGGTTGTAACAGGACCAATTTCATCAAAGTTCTTACGAGAATAGATATCGAAAGACAAATTGATACGATCATTCAAGAAACCAGCCTCGAAACCGAAGTTAAACTCATGCTTTTTCTCATAAGTCAGTTCATCATTCTCCAACTGGCTCAACTGGATACCAGTTTCCTTGTCACCAGTCAGCAGACGCCAAGGTGAATATGCCTTATATACATTGGTTGAACTTGTATAACTTGTTGGAGGAGGTGTAGCTGTAAGTGAGTAAGAGGCCTTTAACTTCAAGTGAGAAATTGCAGGCATCCAAGACTGGAAGAATTTCTCCTGATCCACATTCCAAGAACCAGCCACGTTCCATGTTGGAGTCCAACGTGCACTACGGCTACGTCCCATAGCATTACTACCCTCATAACGGTAAGTTCCATTAAGAATGTATCTCTGCTTATAAGAATAGGTAGCATTACCGAAGAAAGCTACAGAGCGTGAGTTTGTATTAGAGAGAGAATAATAATCGGTATTCTCTTCCAAACTTTTCTTAAAGAACTTATATGTATAGAATGGCACCTCGCCCTTATCATACTGCATACCCCAACCATTAAAGAAGGTACGAGTACGCTCAATGCCTGTAGTCTCCATACCGGCAAAGAGGTTCATAAAGTGAGTATTATGATCGAATGACTTGCTATAGTTAGCCGTAAAGCGGAAGTTGTAATCCAGCATACGGTTATCAGTACGCTTATACATACCACCATTAGGCAAAACCGAGATAGGCAATGCGTATGGATTATCAGGATCAGTATAAAGATACTTATTAGCATCACGAATCTGAGAGTTGTCCATAGCTCTATAAGACTCTGCTTGGTTAGAAGTATCCTCTATCTTATACTCCTGACTTGTTGTCGTATATTTTACTGCTCCCAAAACAGAAAGTTCCAAGTCTTTGATTGGCTTGTACTTCAACTCACCCTGAAACTTTGCATCAATAAAATTGATGTCAATATAGTTGGTTTCCAACTCATGCAAGATATTGAAAGCTGCATAGTTAGAATGATAATAGGCTGTTGGATCGAGCGCACGAGAAGTGTTCAACGCATAAGAATATGGGTTGATATCAAAGTCACGCTTTACCTGTCCAGAAACAACATCTACATCCTGGCTCAATGTACCAGGAGCTTTCTGGTTACGGTAACTACCGCTACCAATAATATTGAATGAAAGATTGTCGAAAATCTTGTGAGTGATATTCAAGTTCAAGGTATAACGCTGAACCTTACTCTGCTTATACCATCCTGGATCAGTCATTACAGAAAGTGAACCATAGTAGTTACTCTTATCGGTACCACCGCTCATACTTACAGAATGATTCATCATTACATCATTTGAGAACAATTCCTTGAACCAGTTAGTATTGCGGTATTCAGCAGCCTGCAGGTAGGCATTTTGTGCTTCCTGTGTATTGGCAAGTGCAAACTGACCGGTCTTGGTATCATAGGTGTTGACAAGTTCATACATCTTACCATATACACCGTAATCGCTACCATTCAGAGTACTGGAAACACCAAGCCAGCCTTTCTCCTTCAATTCCTTATAAATACCCATCTGTTCTTGCGAATTGAGGATATTAAAATCGCTATAGCTAGGAATCATACGAGTAGTGAACTCACCCATATAATTAATGTGAGCCTGACCAGCCTTACCCTTCTTAGTGGTAACAACGATGACACCGGCCATGGCACGGGCACCATAAATAGATGTAGCAGAACCATCCTTCAAAATCTGGAAGCTCTCAATATCATCTGAGTTCAATCCAGCAATAGCTGAAGAAATCAAGGTTTCAGGGTCACCTGAAGACAAATCATCTGCATTGATATCGGTAACATCTTCCATAATGACACCATCTACAACCCAAAGAGGCTTAGAAGAACCATAGATAGATGTTGCACCACGTACACGAATCTTTGGCGCAGAACCAAATGTACCTGTTACATTCTGAACAGACACACCGGCAGAACGACCTTCCAAAGAACGGCTTACATCTGTAATACCATTAATCAAGGCGTCGTTTGCAGTCAACTGGTCTGTGGCACCTGTAAACATACGACGGTCTACATGCTGCATACCCGTTACAACCACCTCGCCCAAACTCTTGCTATCTGCCTTCAGGCGGATAGTCATCTTGGCAGCTGGAGTCAAGGTCTGGCTCTGCATACCGATGTAGCTAACTACAAGTTTCTTACCAGCAGGTACCTCCAAAGAGAAGTGACCGTCGATATCGGTGACGGTACCTGTACGTGCCGCTCCAGCGACTACGACAGATGCACCGATGACAGGTTCACCATCTTCCTGAGAAACTACGGTACCTGTTACTTTCGTTTGAGCCAATGCCCCCCCCACATAGAAGGAAGAGATTGACTAACAAGAAAAGCAATTTTTTTTCCATAAAATCCTCTCTTAAAAATTAAACAACTCTTATAACTTTAAATTATTATTTTTTCTCTTCTTACACTTTTTTAAATATCTCTCACTAC